>JAEIGA010019681.1_pt1 | contig 10287 bp, 9 predicted proteins | sample 9270691 | NCBI WGS metagenome assembly JAEIGA01 (sample SAMN17057246, study PRJNA624740) | gut metagenome | biome: biome; isolation source: fecal sample | host: Bos grunniens | place: China: Xizang | collected 2019
ACAGTTTTTGTTAGCGGAGCTTTCCAAGTCAAAAGTGCCAAGTTTTATTTTAGGTGGTGGCTCAAATCTTGTTCCACAAGATGAATATTTAGAATGTTTTGTGATTTCCACTAAAAAATTGTGTAATATTTCATGTGAAAACGAAGTGATTTTTGCAGAAAGTGGAGCAAGTATAAAATCAATTACAGATTTTTGCGTGGAAAATTCTCTTTCAGGATTAGAAAATTTTGGTGGCCTTCCAGGCTCTGTGGGTGGCGCTTGCTATATGAACGCTCGTTGCTATGAAACTTCTTTTAGTGATGTTTTGATTTCTGTAAAATATCTTGATTTTGAAACTGATAAAAAAACTGGTTATTCAATCCCTGTTATAAAAGATTATTTTTTTGATATTGAAGATTGGGATTACAAAAAAAGTCCTTTCCAAAACACAAAAAAAGTGATTTTACAAGTTGCATTGCGGGTAAAAGCTGGAAATCAAGCTGAAATCAAAGAAAAATCTGAGCATTTTGTAAAAGATAGGGAAGAAAAGGGACATTTTAAGTTTCCATCAGCTGGAAGCGTTTTCAAAAATAATCGGGATTTTGGAAAACCAAGTGGAAAAATTATTGATGAGTGTGGACTTCGTGGAAATGCTGTGGGAGATGCTCAAATTGCTCCGTGGCACGGAAACTTTATAATAAACCGAGAAAATGCTTCTGCCACAGATATTAGAACATTGGTGGAAAATACAAAAAAAACTGTGGCAGAAAAAACTGGATTTAATTTGGAGTGTGAAATTCTCTTTGTTGACGGTGGAATTGTAAGATAAATCGAAAACTTGATTTTTAGAATAAACTTACAAAAAATGGCATAGCGATATATAACGAGAACAAAATCAAAAGTGTGTAGCCAAAAATCTCTATGCCAAAACTGAGCTTTCTTATAAGGTTTTCGCGATTTTTCAAGGCTGAAAATAAACCTTTTCGTCCAAACCAAGCAAGATAAGCCACGATTATGATTGGAATTGCCATTCCCAAGGACATAAAAGAAACAGCTGCAATTCCAGCCCCTAGAATATCTAAGGTGAAAGATAAAACTAAAACCAAAATTGCTCCGGGACAAGGATAGATTCCAGAAATCAAAAATGGAGTTAAGTCTGCAAATCCATTGTTTTTTTCTAAATCCTTGTTTTGATTTAATAAAGTTTCATTTTCATTTTTTTGTTCATTGGTGATTTCTTTTGTTCTAGAAGATTTAATGAATTCAAAAGTTTCTTTGATTATTAAAAATAAAGCTACCACAATGATTAAGAGATAGGAAAATCCTTCCATATAGATTGTGTATGCATTTGTGTTGGCAGAAATAGAGCCTGAAATTCCTTTAAAAATCAGCATTAAAGCAATAGCACAGCCGCCATGTAAAAGTGCTAATAAAAAGCCTGTAATAAGAGGTTCGTACCAAGGTGATTTTCTTGCAATATAAAGAGAAAATACGATGGTTTTTCTATGACCAGGTCCAGCTGCGTGAATCATTCCGTACAAAAATGCAACGCCTATAATTCCCCAAAGGATTTTTGATTTTTCAATCCCTTCTGCGTTTTTCCAGTTTCTAAAAAAACTTGCAATTTCTTCCCGTAAATCTCCTTGGAAAACTGTGAGCTTTTCGTTGGTTTTTCCTACAAGAACAGGGCTTGGACCGGATTTTTGGATTTCTTGATTTTGTAAGTTGTTTTCTGAAAATTCATTTTGATTAGATATTTCTTCGGAATTTTTATTTTCTGGAAAAGGTTGATTTCCTGTAAATCCAGAATTAAAAAAAGGATTTCCAAAACAATAAAAAAACAAAAGTGTAAATATCAATAAAAAAGAAAATTTTTTTAAGTAAAATTTCATAATATTAACCTGTCAAATTAATAGGAAGCTAAGCTATTTGTAAGTTAAATGAATTTCACGTGGGTAATAAGTTTGCAATCCAGGTTTCCATTCATAATAAACTGTGCTATCTGTGGCGGCTCCCAGTGGATTGTAATAAACTGGAAATTCTTTATTTTCTTCTATTGCAAAGGAAACATTTACTTTTGAAGAATCGTATTTGATGGATACTGGATTTTCTGGGTAACGAACATCGCAAAAGTATGTGTAATCATAAACTGCAAGGTAAATTTCTTTGCCTTTGTATTGGCTCAAATCAATGTAGAATTTGTAGACTAAAAGTCCATCTTTTTGATATGCAGAGAAATTTTCTACTTTTTCAGGATTTGTACGAGTTTTTCCTTGTCGAATGAATGTGAAATAATAGTAGTTTTTTAAATTGATGAATGCATAATTGTAAATATAATCTGTTTCTTCGGCATCGAATTTGCCGTTTAAGTCAAAATCATAAGTATAAATAATGTCGGCACTGAAATATGAATCAAAGGTCCATTCTAGCCAACAACCTGCAAGTTTATCTTCTTCAAAGACAAACTCTTCGGTGCTCGAAAAGAACATGTGAGGATGGGCAAATGCGATTACTCCACATACCAAAAATGTGAAAATAAAAAAATATTTTTTAAGTGATTTCAAAATATTCTCCAAAATAAAGTTGGGTTAAGTATAATTTATGAAGGTGGATTTTTCAATGGATAAGTACATTTCTTTACTAACTGGTGAAACTTTATCAAGCAAATTTGTGATTATTGGTTTCTAATCCTGTGAGATATAGACATTTGATGTTGAAAAATAATGAAAGTGTTGTTTGTAAAAATCGGAATCTATGGTAAAATGGTGATACTAATTATTTTTTGGGGGAAATATGAAAAAAAGCCTTTCCGTTTTATTTTTGTTGGTTCTTGCTTCTGCAATGTTTTGTAATTCTGGTAGTTTTTCAATAATTACAGATGCTGCATACAAGCCTTATTCAAAACCTGTTGCGGTAAATACTGATGATGATGTTAATCGTGTTGCTCCTTTATCAGGATTTTATTCTGGGGTAGAAGCTCGGGTGACTGGCAAATACAATTATGTTATTCCAACTCCTTTTGGAACAAATCCTTTAGTGAAGGGAAATAATGTTAATCTATCTTGTGCTTTAGAGATTTCTCCTGTAACACTTGCTTCTCAATTTGGAGTTTCTTTCACACCAATTGCATTTTTGAATTTTTCTGCATCAGCAAAACTTGGAACTGGTTGGGAATTTATTGGTATTCAAGGTCATGGAAATTATATTTCTAGTGAAACAGGATTTAAACCTTATTCTTCATTAAAGAATTTTTATTATGAATATAAACTTTCAGGACTTTTCCAATTTGACTTAGCAGCTATTGTTCCTGGAGATTGGAATCACGTTGTAACAATGGCAACCTATGATTTTATATATAAAGGGGTGAATGGTATAGAGAAGCAAAATCCATCTACATGGCAAGCTGGAGATTTCTTCCAGGGGTGGAACTACTATTCTTCCATCATTCTTGGATATCAAATGCCAATAGTATTACAAACCGTTGGTCTTCAACTTGAAATGGAAGGGCTTTTCTCTGATAAAAACGTTGGAAATGTTTTTGCTGATTATGACCCAACTTTTATGAGAATTGGAATTAATCCTGTTTTTATATTCAAATTTAATGAAAAACATTCTCTTACAACTCAATTCAGTTTTTCAAGTCGTAGAGGTTTCACGTCTGAAAAACCTGAAAATATGAACACATCCTACGATTTAACATCTAATGGTCGGGAATGGTTCTTTAATCGACTTGCATTTAGTTATTCAATTAAGTTATAATTTCCTATAAATTATGGAATTATTACCCAATCAAATATCACCTAATTATGCAAATTTATTAAACAGATTAGCCTTTGTTGCTTCTAGTTCTGAAGATTTTGAGGAAAAAAAAGAAGCCGCAGAGGCTTTCTCTGCAATTAACAGGCAATGCACACCTTCAAAGGCTGAAGAGCATATTGAAGAAAATGAGCTTTCTGATCCTTTGGGGGCTTGTCTTTATCAAAAAACGCCTAGATTAGTTCATCAATATAAAAATCGATGTTTGCTTTTAACAACTTCCAAGTGTTTTACTTATTGTAGATTTTGTTTTCGTCGTTCCTTTGCAGGAAAAGAAACTGGATTTATAAATTCTACAGAAATGTTGGAAGTTGCAGAATATTTAACAAATCATCCAGAAATTAAGGAAATATTGATTTCTGGTGGCGACCCTATGACAGGTTCTGATCAAAAATTAAATGCTCTTTTTTATGCTATTAGAAAAGCTCGGCCGGGAATTCTTATTAGACTTTGTACTCGGTCTCCGATTTTTGCTCCAGAACGTTTTACACAAGAAACTATTGAATTATTAAAAAAATATTCTCCTCTGTGGGTTATTCCTCATATCAATCACCCTGTGGAAATTTCTGAAAAATGGTCAAAACAAAGCTATGATGTTTTGAAGCAATTAATTAATAATGGGATTCCAATTCAATCTCAAACAGTTTTGCTTCGTGGAATAAATGATAATGTGGCAACCCTTACAAAATTATTTGAAAATCTTGTTTTTATGGGAATAAAGCCTGGTTATTTATTTCAAACAGATTTGGCAGAAGGAACCTCCCATTTTAGAGTACCTCTTGAAAAGGGAAAAGAATTGTATTTAGCCTTGAAAAATGAACTTTCAGGACTTTCTTTACCAATTTATGCTGTGGATTTACCTGGTGGTGGCGGAAAAGTAAATATAATGGCTACGAATTTTGTAAAAGAAGGTCAAAATTGGAAAACCATTGATGGAAATGGCAAAGAATGGTTTTATCCAGTTTAAGAATTTGGTTGAATTAGTTAAATTTGAAAATGCAGTTTTTATTGAGAAAAGTCGTTTTTTAAAAACAGACGTTTTAGCGAATACAAATATTTTGTTTTTATAGCCTTTTGTTTTTCATTTGATATTAAGATAATTACATTCATTACAAAAACATACTCAGTATAAAAAAATATACAGAGTATGTTTTTTTATGTCTAAAAAAGTGTACATATCAGAAAAAATTATGATTTCTTTTATAAAATTATTTTATTTTTAAATTTATTTTATAAAAAGGTTGATTTTTTAATTTCTTGTATTATAAGAGATACAGTCTTTGTTGAGATATAAAATTACAAAAATTGTATAAAATGTAATAATTGGCACGGTTTTTGCATATCTTTCCTTAGAACAAACAAAGGAAGGAAAAGTAAAAAATGGAAAATTCAGTATACGAAGGATATGTAAAAGAAATCTTAAAATATCCCTTAATGACCTTTGAAGAAGAAGTAGAACACTCAAAATTAATTCAAAAGGGTGATGTAGAAGCAAAAATGCGTCTTATTCAATCTAATTTAAGACTTGTTGTTAGCGTGGCAAAAAAATATACAAATTCTTATGTTTCTATAATGGACTTAATTCAAGAAGGAAATATCGGTTTATTAACAGCTGTTTCTAAATATCATTATTCATATAACACCCGTTTTTCCACATATGCATATCCTTGGATTGCACAATCTATTTCACGATTTGTTAGAAATAAAACTGGTCAAATTGTTTTACCTCATAGAAAAGAAGAAATGTTAAGAAAAATTCATTCAGCAAGATTGAGCCTTTTTCAAAAATATGAAAGAGACCCTTCAGATGAAGAAATTGCAGAAAAATTAGGTGTTTCTTTAGAAGACATAAAAAATGCAAACCTTTACTCTTATTCAATTGTAAGCATCGACTCCGAAACAGATGATGAATCAACTTTAACTCTTGGAGATTCAATTCCTGATTTTTCTTTTTCTCCAGAAGAAGAATTTATGCGAGAAATTGAAAAAGAAAATGTAAATGAAATGATAAATAAACTTCCAGAAATCGAACAAAAAGTTCTAAAATATCGATACAATTTTGCCCATGATGAAAAGGCCAAAACTCTTCGCCAAGTTGGAGAAGAGCTCGGTGTTTCAGCAGAAACTGTTAGACAAATGGAATTGAGAGCTGTTAGACATCTAAAAGCTGCTTTCTGTTCTGCAAGTTAATTATCTATAAATCATTTTTGGAGTTCTGTTTTCGTAATATAAGCCCCAATGTTTTTCTACTTCATTGGGATTTGAGGAACCTTTCCATGGTTCGTCAAAGGCTTCAAAAACAAAGGCAATAATTTTTTCCTTGTCTGTCCAATCCCACAAATCTTGATAATATAGTTTTTGGTTTGCTTCATTTACTTCTTTTGTTTGCATTTCTGTGTTTTCAAGACATAGGGTTGCCCAGCCAATTTCAGAAAATAGAACTTGTTTATTTGGATATAAAGCTTTTATTTCTTCAAAATCCTGTTTGTTTGCTGTTATGGCTTCTTTTAATGAAAGGCCATACCACAGAGGATATGAATGTATACAAATTACATCCATAAATTCTGCAAGATTTTGAAGTTTTTTCCATTCTCTTGCACCTTCATTAAAAGTAACGATTTTTCCAGTTTCTTTTTTTAGACGTTTTGCAAATTCTATAAGTCGCTCTTCTGAAACTGTGTTTTCTCCCCAGGTTGGTGTATTTTCGTTACCAATGGAAACTGCAAAAATTATTTCAGGGTAACTGTTTGCAATTGCTATAAGACTTTCAATTCGTTTATCATTTAATAAGGCTCGTTTTTCCAATTCTTCATTTGAATAAACTGTGTTATTCCAAGGACAGTTAGGATTATTGACTTCGCTTATTAAACCTGGTCCAAGCATCATTTTTAATGGAAAGTTGTTTTCTTGAATAACTTGGCAAACCATTTCTGCATAAATAACTGCATCATACATTCGAATGTATGAAAATCCATGTTTTATAAGTATTTCTAAATCTTCTTTTATCTGTGATTTAGAAGGATAGATTTGTTTATTAGGATCTTGATATTCTCTGTATCCTGAATAACAAATTGCTCTTGCCCATGGGATTTTTATATCCCTTGATTGTAAAAGTTGTGTATTGTCCATAAAAAATTATATATCATAAAGTTATAAATATAAAAAGGTGAAAGATTTTGGTGCAATTTCTTCGGTTTTAAAGCGTCAATACACAACGGATTGGAAGATGGTCAGAATATCCCTTGCCAGAACGTACTGAATATTTTATTGGAAATCCATTTTCATTGGTAAAATCTGAAATAACTGAAAAATCCAATAAATCAATGTTTCCAGAAATAAAAAAATGGTCAATTTTATTCCATTCGTTATTAAAATTATATGAACCTTTTTCTGTTGAGGAAATCCAAGGATTTATAAACCCTAAGTTTTCATCGTATTCCAAATCTATTTTTTGATTTTTAGACTGTTTTGAATTTGAAGAATTAAAATTTCTAAAATGAATTTTGTTAGTTTCCTTATTGATATAAAATTCTTCTAAATCTCGATTAAAATCTCCGCAAATTACAACTTGTTTGTTTTTACATTTTTTTAAGCAAGAGACCAGTAAACTTTCTTGAAAATCCCGCCAAATATCAGTTTCTTCTTCGCCTCCAGATTTTGATTTCCAATGACAAACAAAAAGGGAAAAGTTTTTTTCTTTAGAGGAAGCTGTAATTTCCAAAATCGGTCTAAGTTCTGGTTGTTTTCCAAAATCAGCGTAGTCAATATTGTGCAATTTTACATCTGATAATGGATATTTTGAAATTACTCCACAGCCAAAAACTCCACCGGGATTTTTTCCAAAACATGCAAACCTATATTCACTTCCTAAAAAAGAAAGATTATTTAAGCGGTTAGAAATATCTTGCAAAATACTAGCATTTTCTAGTTCGGTGAAGGCGTAAAAATCAGCATTATGCTTTTGAATAAATTCGCATAAATAATTTATCCGATTTTCATACTTTTCCTTTGACCAAGTTGATTTTGAACCTTTGAAATCGCTATATTCAGTGCCTTCCGTAGTTGCATCAAAAAAAGTTTGTAGATTCCAAGAAATAATTGAAATACTTTCTTTTTCCGAATGATCTTCTAGGGGCAACAGATGGCAGGAAAATGTTAGACAAAGCTGAAGAAAAATCAAACATAAAATTGAAATAGATAAATAATTTTTTTTGTGTTTCATAGATTTCTCCTGTAATAATATTTCCATAAAAATATGAAAACTTAGGTTTGGGTATATATATAAGATTAGGAAAAAGGTGTAAAAATTTTTGAAAAAATCAGAAAAATCTGAAAAAAAATGATAGAATAATTAAAAATCGACTTTTTATTGGAGATGATTATGAAAAATGCAAAAAAGATTCTTAGTTTATTAAGTATTTTTATTCTTGTTTTTGGTTTGTTTTCCTGTGAAACTGTAAAGGCTCCAAAAATCCCTGAATTAACAAAATATGATGATTTGATGTTTTGGGAAATTAATGGTGCTGATTCAAATGGTAAATTGTCTACTATTTATGTATTAGGAACAATTCACGTTGGAGATGAACGTTTGTATCCAATCTCCCAAGATATTGCTAATGCCTATGGAAAGGCTGACAAAATTTATGGTGAAATTTCCACAGAAGATTGGAAGGTTGTGGTTAATAAAACTGCTATACGAATGCAAGAATCTATGGCTGAGGCGAAAGCAATTGAAAATGAAAGAGGCTTTAGTTGGTTTGAAACTTTGTCACCTGAACAACAAAAGTATTTAGAAGAAAATATTAATAAGGCTGTTTTAGATTCTCAAAAATCAAATATGCCTTGGGTTTTAAATTCTGTGGTTTCTGAAACTGCAACTGTTGGAGCTGGATTAAATGCAAATTATGCTTACGATACACATTTTATTACAATTTCTAATAATTTGGGTATAGAAATGATAGGGCTAGATGAAATTGATGTTCAAATTGATATTATGTCCTACGGAGACATTGATTTTCAAACAAATTTGTTGACCGATACTCTTGATGAATTAATAAAAGATAAAAATGCAGTTATCAATGAAACTATCACTTTGTATGAAACCTATTTAACTGGAGATGCTGAAAAATTAGCTGCCTGTTTATTTGACGAAATGGAAGAAGAAATAAAAGAAAATTCTGGAATGGAAGGTTATTACAATGCTTTGTTTGTTGATAGAAATACAAATTGGGCAGAAACTTTTTCTCAATTACTTTATGAAGGGGGCGTGACCTTCGTTTTCGCAGGTTCTGGACATTTTGTTGGAAAGGATTCTGTTTTTGAAATTATGAAAGAAAAGGGTGATTTAATTTTTTAATTCATAAATATCGAAAAAAAATATAGAAAAAAAGCTGTCCTTTTTATGAGTGTGAAATATATTCATAAGTTGGACAGCTTTTTTTATAATGTTTTAGGATTTTTTAGCAAAGGCCTTCGTAGGTTAGACCTTGTCCTCCGTCTATTGTAACGGTTAAGTCTGTTTCTAGAGCTTTCATTGCTCCGTTACTGTTTATAAGCCATACAAGATTTGGATTAACCATTGCTAAAAGTTCTGGAGGTATTTCGCTTTCTTCTTCACAAATTACACCTTCCACGATTCTTAAAATCGGAATAAAATCTTCAGTGATTCGTTTGCAAACTAAAATCAAGCCACCTTTTTTGCTACTTCTAATGTATGTGCGGAATTCGTTAGGTTCTGTGATTTTGAAAACACGTCCACTAACACGTTTGTTTTCCGGATTTGCAAAACCACCAGTTCCTGCAGCAACTACGTTTCCAACAAATAAAACTTTTACAGTGTTTACTTTTATCGGATTGTTGATTGGAATACCTGCAAGCATGATAATTCGGTCTGAAAGATGAATTGCTCCAGAATCAAGAGCTTTTTTTATTGCATTTTGAACCATCCATTCACTATCGTCCACAACTTCAGAAAGCATTGGATAAACGCCCCAATTTAACATTAATTGACGTTGAACACGTGGAATTGGTGTTACAGCGATAATAGATTGTTCTGGGCGGAATTGGCTAACCATACGAGCTGTGTTTCCCTGTAATGTTGGAGTAACAATAGCAATGGCTTTTAAATCTTTTGCCATAAGGTAAGCATTTTTTGCAACTAAGTGTTCGATTTTGTTTCCCACTGTAATGTTTTGGTCTAGCTCAAACATACGGGCTGTGTATTCTTCACTATCTTCTACTGTACGAGCTATTGTTGCCATGGTTTCCACAGCTTCCACAGGATATTTTCCGTTGGCTGTTTCCCCAGAAAGCATAGTTGCATCTGTTCCGTCAAAAATAGCGTTGGCAACATCTGTTAATTCTGCACGAGTTGGACGTGGATTTGAAATCATGCTATCAAGCATCTGTGTTGCAGTGATAACTGGTTTTCCAGCCTGTCTACAGCGACTAATAATGTATTTTTGTGCCAAAGGAATTTTTTCTGTTGGAAGT
>JAEIGA010019682.1_pt1 | contig 10287 bp, 8 predicted proteins | sample 9270691 | NCBI WGS metagenome assembly JAEIGA01 (sample SAMN17057246, study PRJNA624740) | gut metagenome | biome: biome; isolation source: fecal sample | host: Bos grunniens | place: China: Xizang | collected 2019
AGGCTGGAGCAAACGATATCGTTTTCGGTCGTGAGTCTGGTTCGCGTGTTCCTCTTGCAACATTGAATCCTACAGGAGACACAGGTGACCTTCGTTCAATTTATCGTTACTGCATGCAGTGGATCGCTTCTTCACAGTGGGTTATCCAGGGTCTTGAGGCTAAGAGAGCAACTACAGAGCTTACTGCAGTTGAGACTCGTTCACTTGGAGAGGCTTACTTCCTCCGTGGTCTCTGGCATTTCATCGCAGCTTATCGTCATGGTAAAGGTGACCTTGGTGTTCCTTTCAAGCCATGGGAAGAGTATGAGAACGGCTATAACAATGAGATGCCTCCGCAGCAGCCAAGTGTGACTGACAACTACGAATATATCGTAGCTGACTTCAAGAAGGCTGAGCAGTTCCTTCCTTGGAATGGTTCTATCACTTCTACATATGACGAGGCTAACCGTGGTCGTGCGCACAAGGTATCAGCAATCGCTTACCAGGCTAAGGTGCTTGCATATTGGGCTACTTGGGATAAGACAAAGTGGGCAGAAGTAATCACTCTTGTTACCAAACTTGAAGAAGATTACGGTCGTGATCTCGCTCCTACTTTTGCTGAGCTCTGGTCATCAGACTTCGCGGATTTCTGGAATGCAGAGTGCTGCTACTCAATTCCTTCAAATGGTGGTGCTATGGGCGGCCCTATCGAGTTCGGCGGTATCATCGTTGAGAACAAGGGTTGGGGTAAGTTCAATGGCTGGGGCCAGATGAAGCCTACTCTTGATATTTACGATGAGATGGCTAAGGATAACTGGGAGACTAATGAGGATGGTTCTGTAAAGAAGAACGACCGTCTTGCCAAGTCTATCCTTGAGTACGGCGATAAGTTCATGTATTTCGGAGAGGAGAGACTTTACTGGTCAACTTCAGATATTGAGTCTGGTTTCATGATCAACAAGTATATGGATGCACTCAAGTATGAGGACCCAGAGGGTATGGGTTACCTCGTTCCTAATGCTGACTGGCCATGTACTAGAGTTAACTTCCATCTCCTCCGTTTTGCTGATCTCAAGCTTCTCCGTGCTGAGGCATACCTCAATCAGGGTGCAGGCGACAAGGCAGCAGATGATATCAATGACATCCGTCTCCGTTCAAACCTCAAGCCTCTTACAGGTGATGCAACATGGACAGATCTTTATCATGAGCGTCGTTGCGAGCTTGCGTTTGAGATGGCAGATCATCTCCACGATCTCAAGAGATGGGCGGTTTCTGGTGCCCCTGAGATCAAGGCTCTTGCTATTACTGAGCTCGAAAAGCATCCTGATGTACGTAATCATGAGGATAGAGCAAACCCTCATTCACCATGGGTAAAGGCTCCATATGCAGACTATCAGAATCCTGCAAAGGAGTGGAAAGATGCAAAGATAGCATTCCCTTACCCTGCAGATGAGATTACTGCAGCAGGTGGTGCTTACAAGCAGGTTGTATATTAATATGAAGAGAATCTTACCAGGTTATATATCTTTTGAGTTATTAATAAATTAGGGGTATATACACTATATAAATAATAGAACAGGTAAGAAATAACTCCGGTGGAACAAGTTGTGATAATTTGTTCCACCGGAGCCTTTTATATTTTATGTGATAGATTTTAGTCTTCCCAGCTGACAGTACGTGACTGGTCAGGATTGACGCAGATGTTTACCTTCAGAGTCTCTTCCGGAAGCAGTTCTTCGATGTTTTCCGGCCACTCCATTATGCAGAGGCAGCCGCTGTCGAGATAGTCATACAATCCTATCTCAACCGCTTCGGCAAGCTTGTTGATCCTGTAGAAATCGAAATGATACATAGGGTCACCGTCTGCGCGCATATATTCGTTGACAATCGCAAATGTCGGTGAACCTACAGGGTCAGTGACCCCCAGGGCCTTGCATATAGCAGTTGTGAATGTGGTCTTTCCTGAACCCATAGGGGCGAAGAATGCTACAAGTGTATTGTCTCCTATCTTTTCAAGGAATTCGGCTGCTGCCCTGTCAAGGTCCTCAATGCCTTTTATCGTGATTTCATGTTTCATACTGCAAATATATCGCATTATTTTAAATAATGCCTCATCATTGCCAGCAATCACATTTTGACAGCAGAGAGAGTACATATCGGTCCGTTGATGTCCAGCTTTTGCGTCTCCCCGTCTTTCCATATGATTGGCTGTCCTCCTGTGACGGATGATAGTCCTATATTCAGGATACCGTTCACCATATCGATAGGATTGCTGCCCATCATGGCGTAACCGTCAGGAACTGAGAATGTTTCACCGCAGCGGAAGATGGCTCCTCCGCCGGATACTCCATCGTTCAGCACGCAGCATACCCCGTCCTCCCATGAGCATAAACCGCTTACAGTCATTCCGCTTGAGAATGTTTTGTATATCTTTCCGTCCATCCATATACCGCTGGAGTAAAACTTCCTGTTGTTGCTGAAGATGGCTTCGATTCCCATTGAATTTCCAGCTGGTATCAGCCTGCATCCGAGTATTTCCGCCTCTTTTTCTGTTTCCATGGCTGTCATGTCCCCGCCGTTTATAAGAACAGGGGAGGAAACTCCTGTGAGAGATGCCAGCCACAAGATCCTGTCGTTGTGTCGTATGATGTCCCAGACCTTCTTGACGTCCTCGCGTATTGCTGCCTGAATAATCCTGCCGTTCATCACGTGATAATACCTCTCGATATTCCCTTCCGGTGAATCAATCGGTTCTTTGAATGCAAATGATATAGAGTCCTGTTCGCATTGCAGTCTTGGAAATGCAGCCCCACGGCTCCGTTCTATAATAGGCAAGCCGTTCTTTCTGTATGAGAATCCCTCTCCGCTTCGGGGCTGCCCTAGAGTATAAATGCTGCCATTTGAAACGGTCATGCCAATAATCATCTCCCTTCCGTCGTATCTGAATAATTCCGTTCCGTTCTTTTTTATGACTGTTTCATCAGGTGTGGAATAGTCGGTGTAAAGGTCTCCGTTGATTATTCTGTGCATGTCCGGGTCTGGGCTGGTATCATATTCTGTCCCGACAGGAACCTTCATTACTGGGATGCCATCGCAGAATACTACCAGCGAACATTTGACCATACCTTTTTCAGGGTCGGCTCTCCAGTCATATTCATCAGGATAATCCAGTCCGGTGATGAAGCATCTGGTCTTTTCTCTTGCAGTGGAATCCTTGCTGAATGTCGGATTCTTCCAGATATCCTCCCTGCTGTTCTGATAGTTCTCAAGCTCTGTAAGATCGCATGAAGCGAATAGAATCCCAGTGATTATGAGTATAAGTGTCTGTTTCATAGTATGATTTGTTTTATTATCCAAGTTTATCAAGGATTCTGTAACCTGCCGCTTCTGCAATGTGCTCAGGCATAATTGATTCTGCTCCTTCAAGGTCTGCGATTGTCCTGGCGAGCTTTATAATTCGCGAACATGCCCTTGCGGAGAATCCGGCCTTGTCGATAAGCTTTTCAAGCAGGTTACGGCATCGGCTATCCAGATTGCAGTATTTCTCGATCATACGGTTATTCATACCGGCATTGCAGAATACGTCCTCTGCTGCCAGCCTTTCTTTCTGCCGTTCTCTTGCCTTTCTGACCCTCTCTGCAATCTCGGCAGTGGATTCAGCAGGCCTTCTTTTCATCATAGTCTTGGGGTCGATCGGCTTCATTATCAGTTGCAGATCGATCCTGTCCATTAAAGGCCCCGAGAGCTTAGCCATGTACGACATTCTCATGGCAGGAGTACACGTACATCTGTCTCCGACGCCATAATATCCGCATGGGCAAGGATTTGTGGCCGCTATGAGCATGAAGTCGCACGGATATTCCACTTTGCTGCGTAATCTTGAAATCGTTACCTTCTTGTCTTCCATGGGGGCGCGTAGGACTTCGAGGACCTTTTTCGGTGCTTCGCAGAATTCATCCATGAAGAGAATCCCGTTGTGGGAAAGGGATATCTCCCCAGGCATGATGTTATCTGTTCCGCCTCCGATTAATGCTGCAACCGATGCACTGTAATGCGGAGCTCTGAACGGCCGCTGTCTTATCAGTCCTCCATTCGTGATTCTTTTGCCGGAAACAGAATATATCTTGCTTGTCTGCAGCGATTCTTCCAGAGTCATGGGCGGGAGTATGCCGGACATTGCTTTGGCAAGCGAACTTTTCCCGGATCCGGGAGGGCCGATCAGTATGACATTGTGCCCTCCTGCCGCAGCTATTTCAATCCCTCTCTTTGCTCCCTCCTGACCGATTATTTCTGAAAAATCCATGACATCTGCCTTTGGGGCATCGTCTGATGATATCGGGACGGTATCTTTCCTGTTGCAGATGTGGAGGTCTTCGCAAGCCTCTTCTCCGGACAGGATTCTGAGGACATCTTCAAGATTGTCCACACCATAAACATATGTGTCTTTCATTTCCATTGCTTCTGCAGCCGATCTCAACGGCAGGATCGCCCCTTTCAGACCAAGCTCCTTGGCAAGTTCCACCAGTGGAAGAGCACCGGGAATCTCTCTGACTGAACCGTCCAGTCCCAGCTCGCCCATTATCATATATTCTCCCAGCAGCGGCAGGTCTCTCTGTCCGGAGGCGGCAATTATTCCTAAGGCAATAGGGACATCATATCCGCTGCCTTTCTTATGCATGTCTGCTGGTGCAAGGTTTATAACGATCTTCTTTCCAGGTATCCTGAACCCCATTGATTGTAAGGCTGTTATGGTTCTTAACAGACTTTCCTTGACCGCTGCATCAGCCAGCCCTACCAGATGAATCCCAATCCCGGTGGCGATATCTACCTCTACTTTTACCGGTACTGCCTTGATCCCGATACATTTTGCGCATGAAATGTTTATAAGCATATTCCTGTCAATTTTGGTATATCCGGGACAACGCACCCGGAATCTTTCTCCAAATGTTGCCAGTAAAAACGAGATGGAATATAAAAAAAGGAAAATTGTGACTAAATTCGCACTGTAAAATTGATTTTATAGATGATAAAAAAATTTTTGGCCTCTGTCGGCAGCTACTTTCTCTTCCTGAAAGTGGTCTTCAGGAAGCCGGAGAAGTGGAAATTACTTAGGAGACAGTTTATTATCGAGTCTGATAAACTGATTCTTTCCTCGATTATAATAGTAGGTGTCATATCTACATTCATCGGTGGCGTTTTGGTAATCCAAACTGCCTCTAATCTTAGTAACCCTATAGTAGATAAGATGTATATCGGCTATATGGTGCGTGAGAGTCTCATCCTTGAGTTCTGCTCTACCATGATTGCGCTTATTCTTGCTGGAAAGATGGGCTCTAATATCGCTTCCGAGATTGGAAGTATGCGTATTACAGAACAGATTGATGCTATGGATATGATGGGAGTGAATTCTGCAGGTTTCCTTGTTCTTCCAAAGATTCTTGCCGCTACCATCCTGAGCCCGCTTCTGATGCTGCTTAGTCTCGCTTTGGGATTGCTCGGCGGATGGATAGTTGTCGAGGCGACTCATATCATTCCTCCAGTTTCTTACATCACTGGAATCAAGGCCTTCTACAATGGCTTTTATATCTTTTACAGCTGTTTCAAGATGTCTCTGTTCTGTTTCATGATATCTTCGATTTCTGCCTTCAACGGATATTATGCCAAGGGAGGCTCTCTTGGAGTAGGACGTTCAAGTACGCAGTCTATCGTGACAGTCAGCATATTGATTCTCCTGTTTGACCTTATCGTTACCCAACTTATGCTTTATTGATTATGATCAAGGTAGAACATCTTTATAAAGGCTTCGACGGTATCTCCGTCTTGAAAGATATCTCGCTTGAATATGAGGCGGGTAAATGCAATATGATAATAGGTGCAAGCGGTTCGGGGAAGACTGTGCTTCTGAAGAATCTTATTGGCCTGATGAAGCCGGACAGTGGCGAAATCTCTTACGGAGGAAAGAAGTTGTCGGAAATGGATTATAAGGCTCAGAAGCTCCTCAGACAGCAGATTGGTGTGCTTTTTCAGGGAAGTGCGCTGTTTGATTTCGCGACTGTGCTTGAGAATATCATGTTCCCGATGGAGTTCTTTACAGACTGGTCAAAGGCTCAGATGAAGGAGAGGGCACAGTATTGTCTGGAGAAGGTGAATGTGATAGGCTCGGACAATAAATACCCCAATGAATTGAGTGGTGGAATGCAGAAACGAGTCGGTATCGCCAGAGCGATAGCGCTGAATCCTAAATTTCTCTTCTGCGACGAGCCGAACTCAGGTCTTGACCCATATACTTCCATCCTGATTGATCGTCTGATCAGTGACCTTACCAAAGAGTTCAATATGACTACCGTGGTAAATACGCATGATATGAACTCAATTCTGGAGATAGGTGACAAGATCGGCTTCATTTCCCAGGGCTCTCTTCTTTGGCAGGGAAACCGTCATACCATATTAGAAACAGAGTGCAAGGAGCTGCGCGATTTTATCTGCGCAAACACCCTTGCACGTAATATCATAGAAGGCAGATAGCCTTTAGAGTTTTGCTCTGAGTCCTATTTCAAATCCGAACATCAGAGGCTGTGCGGTCCTGATGCTCTTAGGTTGATTGTTGTCAAAGAAATATCTGATGCTTGGATCGAGGTATATGCCTAGATGTCTTCCGAGCATGAATTCCACACCCATACCGAGGTTTGCTGAAAGCTGCATGCCTTTGACTTTTTCCGTATGGTTGATGTCGGTACCAAGTACCAGGAATCTGTCTGCCACACATTTTTCTGCGGCACCACCAGCATAGGCATAAAGGTTTATGCTGTTTTTGTTGAGTATCTCGTAGTAGAGATTGAGCGGTATTCCTATATAATGTTGGCTTTCACGGATGTCGGATGAAATATCCTTCTGTATCGCGCCGGATTCTCCTACAGATATGTAGTTACCGTAGAACTTACGTGTCAGTAAGGTGTAGTTGATACCTGTTCCGATGCTCCATTTAGGCGCTATGCCGATTCTGACGCCCGCGCCAACAGAGACCGGTATGCCATAAGTGGTATTTGTACTGGTTTCCTTGATACAGGTCTGTTTCGGTGCAGAAGATATGGCAGGGCTCTTCATAGGTCCGACCTTATTATTGTTCTGAGCACTGTTGGTGCCTGTGATTCCAGAAACGGTGAACGAGATCCTCTTTTCCTTTATTTTGCTGTCTTCATCCTCCCAGATATCAGAAAAAGTGTCTTCTATCTCCTTTGGTTTGCTGGATTCTCTATTTACTGCAGTTGTCTCCTGCTTATTTTCTGCTACGACTTCAATATCTTCGGAAGTATCTTCTACCTTGACTTCAGTTGTCTCTTTGACTTCAATAGCTTTATGAGACGGCTCAGGATTATAAGAAACTGGATTATATGAAAGCAGTGTACTTACAGATGGCGTCTCTGATATTATGTCGGATTCTTCCTCAAGAAGCATGGTGTTTTGCTCAACAACAGCTATCTGCCCGTTTTCTGATACTTTGATAATGTCATCCTGCAAGCCGGTATCATGCAACAGAACGAATGCCAGAACTGCGGCAGCTGCTGCACCGAGCACAGAGCGTCTGAACCACAGTGCAACCGTCCTCCTGCGGGATATCATGTCCAGATTCTCTTCGATCTTATCCCATACATGGACAGGTACCTGCTCCTGCCCCTCTTCAAGGATAGACCTGAAAAGAATGTCCTGTTCTATATTATTTGTATTTTTCTCAAGCATCTCAAATCTTTTTAATTCTGACCTGCAGCCAGTTTCTTGCCCTGCTGAACTGTGTTCTGGATGTCGTTTCGCTGATTCCGAGCATCTCTCCTATTTCTTTGTGCGAATATCCTTCTATCGCATATAGGTTGAACACTGTCCTGAATCCTGGGGGAAGTTCCGTTATCAACGCCATGAGTTCTTTGTATCCGATGTTCTGGATCTGGCTTGTGGTTTCCGAACTGAATCCCTTGGCCGCTTCAATATCCTCACTCATCTTCAATGCATCTTTCTTCCGGAGGCTCATGAGCGCCGTGTTGACAAAGATCTTTCTGGCCCATCCTTCAAAGGAACCTTCTCCTTTGAAATCCTGCAGTCGCGTGAACAATGTGACGAATCCGTCCTGAAGGACATCTTCTGCCTGGGTCCTGTCTCCGATATATCGGATGCATATCGGGAACATACGAGGTGCCAGAAGGTCATATAATGCCTTCTGGGACTCTCTGCTGCCTTTTCTGCATGACTCAATCAGCTGGATGTCAATACTTTCTGCCACGATGAATCTCGTTGGAGCCCAATCGGTTATCATCTGTTCATGCCCTAAAAGGATGCAAAATGGGCTCCTTATGTTGCATCTGGGGCACAATTTTTCCAAACTTATGCATTTTTTCCCGATTTAGAGTATTATTTTTGTAGATTTCAACGCAACTGAATTTTCTATGCACAAGATATATATATTACTGACAACGCTTTGCTTTGCCATTCTGCCGGTATTCTCTTCGGCTCAATCCCGAAATGCGGAGGCTGCAGCCGAGAATGATATCATTTCTGCGGTAGCATTATATAATGAGCGTAATTTTGATGGCGCTAAAGCCATTCTTGACAGACTTAGAGTCAACAACCCGTCGAATGATGCGGCATGGTATTGGTCGGCGCTCGTATGCCTTGGTAAGAATGACATACCGACAGCGGAAGAGTATCTTAAGGTGGCATGTGACCTGGATCCGTCGAACTTCTGGTACCGTTTCCGTCTGGCAACTCTGTACCGTGCCACATCACGTCAGGAGCTGACAGTGGATATGTACGAAAAGCTTCTTGCCGATTTTCCAAGGAAAAGCGATCTGTATTTCGATCTTGTGGATATGTACGCGGCGCAGGGAGAGACGGAGAAGGCTCTTGAGACATTGAAGGAGATCGAGACTGTCTTCGGAATGACGGAGTCCATTGCCATGTTCCGCTTCAATCTTCTGCAGAAGTCAGGCAGACAGGAGGAGGCGATGGCTTCTCTGGAAGAATACAACAAGAAATATTCGTCTCCATATGTCTTGACAACTCTGGGAGACTACCAGATGAACATGTATAATGATTCGACTGCATTGGCGTATTATAATGAGGCTCTTGCTATTGCGCCGGATTATATTCCTGCAGTTGTCGGAAAAGCGGAAACCTTCAGAGTGACAAGGAGATACGATGAGTATTTTACGGCATTGGAGAAGTTTATCGCATCTGATGAAGCTCCGGCGGCCGGCAAGTCTGATTATCTTATGGCAATTGTCCAGCGTACAGATCCGAAGTTCCTCAAGTCGTTCATGCCTCAGATGGATAAAGTCATGGAGACGATGACTGAAAAGTATCCACAGGACAGTACCGTACTTCAGATGGCAGGCGTTTATTACTGGACAACAGAAAGAAGGGATGTTTCAAAGAAGCATTTCCGACAGAATGCCGAGAATAACCCCGGAAGCATCATGGCCACTGCGGATTTTGTTGAGTTCCTGATGTATGCGGAGGATTGGAAGGCCCTTTCCGAAGAGGGACGCAGGGCTTTTGAACGATTCCCGAAAGAGACGACATTCCTTGAGATGGCAAGCGTGGGAGACTATAACCTGCAGGAATTTGACAAGGTTCTGGAAATCTGCGACAAGGTACTTGAGGTAGCTCCGAATGATAGTTCCAAGACTCTTCGCGCATGGTCTACCATAGGTGATATCTGGCATCAGAAAGGAGACAGCAAGAAATCATATAAGGCGTACGAGAAGGCCCTGAAGATCAATCCTGATTATGTCTATGTGCTGAATAACTATGCATATTATCTCAGTCAGGAAGGAAAGAAGCTGAAGAAGGCTTATGCGATGAGTAAGAAGACGGTCGAGGCGGAACCCGATAATTCAACATATCTCGACACATTCGGATGGATACTCTATCTTCAAGGTAAACCGTTGGAAGCCAAGCCTTTCTTCAAGCATGCAATGCTATATGGCGGCAAGGAAAGCCCGGTGGTGATGGATCATTATGCAGAGGTCCTCTATGCGTTGAAGGAGTACGATCTGGCGTTTTTGTATTGGAATATGGCTCTTCAGAAGAATAACGGTCAAATTCCGGGTCTTGAGGAGAAAGTAGCGGCCCGTAAGGCAGCTGTCGAAAAATAAAATGACTATGAAGAAATCTTTATTTACATTGCTGACATTGGCTATGTCGTTAAATATGGTCATATCTTGTGATATGCTTGGAGACCTTACCGGTGACGGTGGTCAGGAAGATGATCAGGAGAATGTGGGTGGTGGCAACGATGATGGTTCGGAAGATAATACC
>JAEIGA010019683.1_pt1 | contig 10287 bp, 9 predicted proteins | sample 9270691 | NCBI WGS metagenome assembly JAEIGA01 (sample SAMN17057246, study PRJNA624740) | gut metagenome | biome: biome; isolation source: fecal sample | host: Bos grunniens | place: China: Xizang | collected 2019
GTCTAAAAGCGGCATCGTGGAAGATATTTCCGAAGGTCAAATTGTCGACCTCCTCCTCGAGTTCATCCTCGGTACGAAGCAACTCCACAACATTGAGATAGAAGCGCAACGGGCACTGCACATAGGTCGAAAAGGCGGTTGGAGAGATCTCACCCGTACTCTCCTCGGTGGCATACTCGGCAGTAAAACGGAGCAATTTCGAATAGACCTCATCGCTCTTCTCGATAGTGATATCCTTCGCACCCGTGAGCGAAACCTGAACGCTCACATTCGTAAAGTTAATCTTAAAGTCTGTTTCATACTCCAACTGACGAATATAGCGGCTCGGCTCTCCCGTACTCTTGTCGTCGGAAGCCGACGAGTAGAGCATATAGAGATTCTCGGTGCGCTGAATCAGACGATAGAAGTAGTAGGCATAGACCGCCTCGTGGTGCTCCACCGTAGGTATGTTGAATCCGTAACGCAGAGCATATGGTATGAAAGATTTATCGGTGGAGTGGCTGCCCGGGAAGTTATTATCGGTCATCGAGAGCAAAATCACATTCTTAAAGTCGAGATTTCGCGTCTCGAGGATACCCATAATCTGCACACCTCGCAATGGCTCGCCAATGAATGGCACACGCTCGGACTGCAGATGGCGACGCACCAACGAACGATAGATATCGACCGAGACCTCGACACCACATTTGGATACGACATTGTGCAGTTTGTTGAGTGCCTCGTAAGTCGCCGCAAGGTACTCAACACGGAAGGTACATTCACCACCCTCGCTACCCTCCTGCGACACAGCATTGATGACATCGAGGATATACTTCGAATGTGCCTCCCATCCGACAGGTTGAGAGAAAATAAGCTCAAGCAACGAACTCTTCGCGAGCATCGATTGCGGCACATAGAAGAGGCGGTGCTTGGTGATATCGGTACGCAGATTGGCGAAGTCCGAGATGGAAGATGTGGCAACATAAGGATGCGAGAGTAGCCCCTCAACATCGACGTGATAGAAGGTTGGCTCACCCGACTCGGTGGTCGAAGCGTGCTTCTGCAAGTCGAGCAGACGCTCGACAAAGGTATAGGCAAGGGTATTGCGAAGCGGATAGCCCATCGTCACATTGATGCGCGACTCCTCCTTACCCTCCTTATTGATCTCCACCTTGAACTTCTCGGGCAGAGCATAGAGCAGTGGCATCAGCAGATTCTCGTCGGTGAGCACGATTGCAGTGCGCTTGTCGAGTGCGCCCTGCTTCTCGAGAATATCTTCGAGGATATTGACAACGCTCTGACACTGCGCCACATTCGACGATGTTGAGAGCACATTTATCGACTTGATATTTTGCAAGTTGTCGTGCGAGATACCACTCTCGCTACCCAGCTCGAGATTCTTGCAAATGAACTTGCCGGCCTCCTGGCTCGATCTCTCGAGATAGTAGTTGTCATAGTCCCAGAAGAACTCGACCTTGCCCTGCTCACCGAGTCGCTTCAGCAAGCGTCGCTCACACTCGGTGAGAGCATTGAAGCCGACGCAGACATACTTTGTATCGTCGGGCAACGATGTTTCACCTCGCTCGAAGCGGTCAACAGCCTCGCGATAGATTAAACCTCCATAGCCGAGATTCGCCGCAAGAAGTCGCTCGCGGTACTCGGAGTAGATGGCGTTCAAGGCATTCCACACCTCCAAGAAATCACTCTTGGCGGCAGAGTCTACCGCATCCCTGCCAAAGAGCGTGTTCCAGAAGCGGTTTATCAACTCGATCTGCTCGGGAGTAAGGTAGTCGATCCTCGAGTCAATCTCCTTCAAATCGCGGATATTGGTAAAAAGTTGCTCGGCATCGACCATATATTTATCTATCATATCGAAGTCGGAGACGAGCATCTCGCCCCAATGATAGAACTGATCGAATTTCTCTTTTGAGTACTTAGTGTAGACATTGAACAACTCTGCAACGAGTCGCAGTTTATCGGCCATACGCACTCCGCCCGACAACAGGTTCATTATCTCGTCGATGGAGGCAAATCGAGGCTCCCAAATAGGCTCAGAGGCAACATTGAGCAACGCCTCGCTAAAGAATAATCGAGCACGCTTGGAAGGGACGATAATGGTCAACGACGACATATCGTTGCCATATTTTTCGTAGAGTCGCAGAGCGACCTCGTCTATAAAGCTTTTCATCTAATTTGGGTTATTTATTTCGGTAGTTCAACTTCTGGAGCAACTTTGCCGGGTAGTCGGTAGTAATGGCATCGAACTTATGCTTGATGAACCAATCCATATCCTCATCCTTGTTGATGGTCCAGGCATTGAGGTAAATTTTATTTTTCTTGAATGTCTTAATCCATTCAGGATGAGCAAAGTAGAAGATATTCTGGTAGTCGACTGCCTTGAAGCCATTGGCAAAGACCTGCTCTGGGTGCATCTCCGGAATCTCCTCGCGCCACTTGCCGAGGTACTGCACTCGCTTGCCTGTGGTCTCTTGCAGATACTGCAACGCCTTGATATTCGAGCCGAGGAACTCGCACCACTCCATTGCTCCCATCTCGTTGATTACGCGGACAATCTCCTTCGAGAGTCGAAGCGAGTACTCGTCCGAAATCATCGTCTTGACATCGACAATCAGCTTGGTGCGATTCTGCTTCACCACCTCGGTGAGATACTCGCGGAAGGTAGGGATGCGCTCGCCATTCTTGAGCGGATACTTCATCAAATCGGCATACTTGCTATCCTTGAGCACAAGGCCGTGATGGGTGAGGTTGTGGAATACGATGAGTGAGTCGTCAGCGGTGATGTGGACATCGCACTCCGAGCCACGAACGCCCAAGCGAACAGCCTCACGCCACGATGCGATGGAGTTTTGCGGGATACCCTTCTCTTTCCACGCGCCTCGATGAGCTACCACGCAGTTCTTGTGCCAATTGAATCTCTGTTGTGCCGACACTGCTGCTACCGAGCAGATGAGCACCATCAAAAAGAGGATAATTTTCTTCATATCGTTTTAGTTTTTATATATTATATCTATTTGAATATCAACGAATAGGCCCACACCATCGCATCGTCAACCATTCGCAGGAACCATCTTGTTACGCCCCCATAGCGGCGACCTCGCCTCTGCCAACGACCAAGCAAATCGACCTTGAAAAGGTTGTTGACAGGTACCGTGAGTGCCTCGATTTTGCACTGCTGTGCAAGTTGCGCCAATCGTGCATCGACCATCTCGAAGTCGCTCTCTGCAAAGCTCTTCGAATCCATCGCAAGCAGATATTTGCGATAGACAATACGCATACGGTCGGCCACGATATTACGCAAAAAATTGAGGCGCGAATCGGAGGATATATATCGCATACGCGAGACAAAATATTGCCCCAGCGCCTCGGTCACTGCCACCAACTGCGCGATGCTACGCATCTGCACCTTCGCATCCATAGTCTGTCCCTCGCGCGAAAGGTTATATCGGTAGAGCGGAATATCGGCAAATGCCACCGTCTGCACCCTGAACAGAGGGTAGAAGACCCACTCCTGATCGGTGTAGGAGATACCCTCGGTCTGGCGGTAGTCCATCGAGCGCAACAACTCGGTACGATAGCAGACTCCGTGCATCATAAAGAAGCGTATTGCGCCATCGTCGAATACACTCTCTATATTGTACTGTTTGCCATATTCGTAGAGCTTTCGACCATATATATTATACTCTACCCTACGGCTCTTGCGACCAATTATCTCCACAAATGGCGTGACAACCATATCGACGCCCTGCATCTTGCGCAGAAATGCAAGAAACTCTGCCACACGCGAGCCATCGAAGCTATCATCGGCATCGAGGATCTTGACATACTCGCCACGCACCTCTTTCAATGCCGCATTGATGGTCGAGCCATAGTTTCCATTTGGTTTGTCAATAACTCGCACCGTATCGCTGAATCTGTCGGCGTACTCGTGCGCTATGCGTGAGGTGCGATCCTTGCTGCCATCATTCACCACCACAATCTCCACCGCCGCCAACGACGGAGTACGCAGCACCGACTCGATGCAGTGCGAGAGATAGGCCTCCATATTGTAGGCAGGAACTATGATTGAAAGCAGCTTCATTACTCTTTTGTGGTATCGAATGACAACTTATATGGGGCGTGATTCACCTGCTCCTCCTCGGGCAATACAGGGCGGAGATTCGGATAGTGGTGGCGCAGATACTCTTCGACATTGCGTGGCACTCGCACCATCATACCTCCAAACTCCATCTCGACAGCACTCTCGATATCGGCCCTCGGAATCTGATCCTTGGGCATTCTCACTATATTCACACGCTTGGTATCGCACGAATTGTAGCGACCAAGCACACGATTCATCTTGCAATATATGGCATCGCGAGACATCAGCGCAGTGACTGCACGGATGGCAAAGCAACCCAGCCACGACTTTGGCAGAGGCTCGTCTATCTCGCACTTGCCACAATGACCCCACAACCACACCTCCTTGGCCATAAAGCAGTTGATCCAGAACTTTGCCGAAAAACGGTGCAGTTTCTCGAGCAACGGATTGTCGGGGATGCGATCGAACGGAAATACATCGACAAAGATTCCGTGATGGATATCCATATGTCGCCAAATCTCCTCAACAAAGAGTGTATTGTTGCGCCTAACCTTCGCAAAGTAGAATGGCGTATTCTTCTCGGTTGCATAGCACTCCAGGAAGTAGTCCGACGAGAGGTGCTTGGGCGCTTCTCGCAAGAAACGCTCGTAGTCGTCGCGAGTCATACCCACATCGATATCGTCGTCCCAAGGCACGATGCCCTTGTTGTAGAGCGCACCGATAGCCGAGCCTCCCTGAATAAAGTAGGGGATATGACACACCTCGCAGACACGAATAATCTCGGCAAGTGTGGCATAGAGCTCGCTGTGGAGTCGCTGTAAATCTTCTTGTGCGTATTTCATAACTAAGACTGAACCAACAAGTTACAACCTCGGATATCGCTCTGCGAGATACGTCCCTCGATACGGAACGAGCCATCCTCATAACGGATGCCCACATCCTGTGTAGCGATGAAAGCACACGAGGAGCGATTAGCCAAATCGATAATATCCAAACCTCCGCGACGACCATCCGCCAGACGGGCAAACGGGTTGTTCACATCGCGCACCAGCACCCTCATCCAACGCGGAGTGCGGAAGATGCCATCACCAAAGGAGTAGGCCTGCGACATAAGCTCCGCCATACCATACTCCGAGTGTATCTTCTCCACACCAAATGCCGAGCAGAGCATCTTGTGCAACTCGCTCTTTGGCAACTCCTTGCGTCGACCTTTCATTCCGCCCGTCTCCATCACTACGGTGTGGTCGAGATGGGGAGCATAGTTCTCTGCTAAATCGAGCAGAGCGTAGGTCACACCGAGCAGGATCTTCGGATTATAGTCGCGTGACATATCGGCCAACAACTTTTCGTAGTCGTTGAGATAGAAACCTCCGCCACCGCTCTGCGCTATAAGTCGCTCCGCCATATAGACCAGCGAAGAGCCCTCTCTCTCGAGATAGGATGGCAGAAGAGCATATATGCTACACTCTTTGGGGTCACCATAGAATTGGCGGAATGCCTCGGTGAAGGAGCGTTCGTAGAGCTCCAGATCCTCGACATAGTGACGCGACTGCACCATACCTGTTGTGGCACTCGAGGTGAATACCATCTGCGGATCATCCTCACCACAATATATCTTATGCGACTTAAATAGTTCTATTGGCAACATCGGTATCGACTCGACACGATCGACCATCGACGCATCGACACCAATCAGGCGCAGATACTCGGCATAGGGGGCGCAATGCTCCGCCTGATAGCGGAACAAGCGCAATGCCTCACGCTCAAATTCGGCATCGGAGTTAATCGAAAATATCTCGTAACGCGCCATAAAGCAACCCTTTTACTCAACCATTTCGAACACCTGATAGCGCTTGCCGACATAGCGGGCAAGGTGGAGCGTTGCCGACTTACCCTCGGCACTCTTCGAGGCTGTGGCTATATAGAAATAGCCGTTGCCCAACGAGTGCATACCAAACTCGCCACCCTGCTTCTGCCAGCCTCGCACATCGAGATCCTTGCGATCGCTTCTGCCGGCATTGGCAAACCAAACCACAGGACCGACCTTCTCATAGCCAACGCCATAGAGAGGGCGCACGACAGGTGCACGATTGCCATCCACACAGAAGAACGAGTAGCTCGAGAATGTAGGTTTCTTACCCGGATAGCAGGCCAAAAGCCACTGATTCTTCTCCTTGTAGTACTCGAGATTCTGCACTCCCCAACGGGTATTGCCTGTGTAGACATAATATTTGCCATCGGGCTTGGATGGACCTCGCTTATGCATCTTATCCTGCGAGAGCGGCGACTCATACTTCGACCACTTCTCGGTATCGTACTGCAACAGAATCTGATAGTCGTTGTCGGTACGCTTGGCGTCACCATATATTCCGTAGGCTATGGTACACATCCACTTGCCCGAGCCATCGAGCGAAGGGCCGAAGGTGATACCATCGAAGCCACTGCAACCGTGGCGGTGCTGCAACTTCTCACCATTCTTGCCCTTGACAACTGCGTTGTAGTCATCAACCACAGTCTTGAGCAGCACGGTGGTCATCACACCATCACGCTCGGCACTCATACCTACGCGATTTATCTTGTCGACATCGAATATTGCCACATAGAAGCCGGTCTCGAGCTGCTTGGTGCTACCCTCCTGCTTCATAATACCCTTGCCAATGGAGTCGTTCTTGTACTCGAGCGAGCCATAAAGGCGACCATCCTGCTCGTTGAAATCGAGGCAGCCCAAATGTCCCAAAAGTCCCGTTACGGTACCCACGACATTGCCCTTCATATCCATCTTCACAAGCAGAGTCGTGAACGAGATGTAGACATATTCGTGCTTTGCATCGACTGCGATGCCCTGCACGTGACCAGCTTTCCAAGGGCCAGAATGCAATTTCTTGGGCAAAGTGGTTACACTCTGCGCCATAGTGGTCGTTGCCATCATTGCAACGCCCAAAAGCAGCAATAAAAATCTCTTCATATCTGATATTATTTTTGAGTCGAATGTTCAATATCGCAACCCGCACAGTTGCCACTGCAAGCATTAGGCGTATCCTCGCAATTCTCGGCAGCAATAGCCTCACGAGTCTCCTGAACGGCACACTTGATACCGAGTGCCTGCATATTCTTGTTGGTCGAGATCTCCGAGTCGATGTGATGACCCTTGAAGATGAGGGTCAACGACATAGCCAACACAAAGAAGCCAACCGCTCCGATAGCAATCAATACAACAACTATAATTGTCTTCATATATCTACATTTAGCACCACAAATTTACATCTTTTCGTCAAAAATCAAAAGATTGACGCCACCAAATTTCGATATTTAAGCGTTTTTTCCTATTTTTGCGCAGGTATTAACGAAACAACAACTCTTATATGTACGAATATATCAACGGAACTCTTGCCGAAGTAGCTCCTGCTTACGCAGTAGTGGAGGCTGCAGGCATAGGTTATTTCATCAACATATCGCTCAACACCTACTCGGCAATCGAGAAGGAGGAGAGTGTAAAACTCTTTCTGCATCACATAGTTAGAGAGGATATCGAGCTTCTCTACGGATTTGCAACCAAGCAAGAGCGAGACCTCTTCCGTCTGCTCATCAGCGTATCGGGTGTGGGTGGCAACACAGCCCGAATGATTCAGTCGACATACTCACCATCGGAGTTGCGCAACATCATCGCTACGGGCAACGCCACACTCCTCAAGAATGTGAAGGGACTCGGCTTGAAGACCGCACAGAAGATTATTGTCGACCTGAGTGGCAAGATGCTCGATTTACCATCGCACAACGCTGCCGAGAATGCCCTTGCAGTGGCGCAACGCTCGGAGGCTTTCGACGAGGCTTTGGCCGCTTTGGTTATGCTCGGTTTCACAAAGGCAGCATCCGAAAAGGTGCTTCAAAAACTATTCAAAGCAGAGCCGTCGCTCGGTGTCGAGGATGCCATCCGCAGCGCACTAAAACAGCTGTAATGAATTTTTTCTCGCACAAAAACATAGTTTTTGCGTAATAATTCCTATCTTTGTCCGTTTGAAAGCTATGAAAAAGTTTTTAGCCATACTGTTTTTGCTTCCTCTGCTTGTTGCGTGCGAGCAGGAGGACACACTACTTACGGAGCGAGATAAGATTGTAAAATATCTCGAGGGGCGTCGCATTGTATCGGAGGAGATTTTGGGTGATATAATTGAAAATCAGCCACTTTTCTACACTCCATTTTCGCGCTATGCCTATCGTCACATCGTGAACTACTACGATGCCGACCGCGACACAAAGCCCGTAGTCGAGTGGGGCAACCGCATCGAGATTCGTTTCAAAGCCTACCCTTTCACCGGATCGGAGCCATCGGCAAGTTCCATCTACTGGTCGAACATCCCCGAGGTTATCGAGCAGCTGAACAAAAAGAGCGGTAGCACACTCGATTGGTCGACCGATCCACTCACAATCGAGCTTGGCAAGAGCAGTATCATCGAGGGTTTGGCGCACACACTACCGGGATGCCGCGAGACCGACTCGGTGCAGATATATATGACATCGAACCTCGCCTATGGCAAACGACTTGTGGGCAATGTGCCTAAACATTCGATGGTGGCGTGGTATATTAAAATTGAGAAAGTTACAAAATAGATATGAGATTCAAAGAGACTATATTGAGTTTGGTGGCGGTGGCTCTGGCCATACTCGCCACAACTTCGTGCATAAAGGAGCCTTCGGTATCGAACAAGGAGCGCGAGCAGATTTCGCTCAAGGCCTGGATTGCACTCAACAAGTCGGAGCTCCTGGACAATTTCCAGGAGAATGGCGGCTACTATGTAGAGTTGTTGGATGGCGACAAGAACGAGATGCTACCCATCAATGGTAACAATCTCGGTTCGGAGCCTATTATGGAGCAGGACACCTGTTGGGTATTTAGCAAGATGACAGGTCGCGACATCAATGGTGCAGTATGTATGACTCGCTCTTACGAATTGGCACAGTTGTGTGGCACATTCTCGCACTCGACACACTACACACCCTATGTCAACTATGGCGGCAACACCAATATGGGTCTCCTGGAGGGCTCGTACCTCGCTATGCGTAACGAGCTGAAGCTCGGAGACAGGACCTATAAGATGCGTCGAGGCTCGAAGGTGCGCCTGTATCTCCCATCCTCGATTGCCTATGGCGAAGGTGGCTCGCAGGCCGAGGGAGGCTACGAGGGTCAGTATTCACTTGACGCATCACGACCACTCATCCTCGACATCGAGGTGTTGGATGTGGTGAAGAATCCATCGGAGCTCGAGCTGGAGATGGTGCGCGACTATATCGGCTACGAGGGTATCTGGACTCAAGCCGAAAAGGGCGAGTCGGAGAAGAGTGGCGAAGATGACGATCTGAAGCTCAAGGGCTTGTATTACAACCTCAACTACAACCCCGAGACCGACGATGTCTCCACGCATAAGTATATGCAGCCACAATGTATGACCGAGAGCAACAAACTTTACTGCCCATATACCGACAACCGCAAATATTTGGATGGCAATATGGCCGTTGTCACCGACTCGATAAACAAGATTCTCATCAAGCGTTTCGGCAAGGGAATTCCCCGCAATGAGCAGGGCGAGAAGACACAAGTAACCAAGAATGGTCGTGCCAAAATCTGGTATGTGGTGCGTTTTCTCGATGGATTTGTTCTCGACACCAACATAGCAGAGATTCGTCAATATCTGTTCGACGAGAAGACACCATCCTGCGAGGTATTCAGCTACAGTCCATCGGATGACGAAGGCAAAGAGGCAGACAATCGACAGGCTATCGGTGCGTGGTACTACTGCGTTCCGCAGATGCATCACGGAGCCTACGGACAGATCATCACCACATCGGGCTACGCCTATGGCGCGAGTGGCATATCGGGTAGCACATCGACCGAGACATCATCGTCGGGCTCTTCGCTGAGCTACTACAACGCGATGAACTACTACAACTACTACAACTCGTACTACAACTATTATAGTCCGTACTACAACTATTACGACTACAATTACTACAACTACAATTACAACTACGACGTAGGGGAGGACACCACAACCACAACAACCATCAGCACCGAGATTTTGCCATACACACCTTTGGTATTCACTCTCTATGTTGAGCCTTACGAATAGCAATTTATGAGCAGAGCAAAGATATATCTCCGTCGCGGTAAGGAGGAGTCACTCCTTCGCCGCCATCCTTGGGTATTCTCGGGA
>JAEIGA010019684.1_pt1 | contig 10287 bp, 9 predicted proteins | sample 9270691 | NCBI WGS metagenome assembly JAEIGA01 (sample SAMN17057246, study PRJNA624740) | gut metagenome | biome: biome; isolation source: fecal sample | host: Bos grunniens | place: China: Xizang | collected 2019
GTACCTTAAGTTGTTTTCCGATTTCCTTTTCATTGCTCTTCAGGCTCATTCTGCCCTGGAGAGCAATAATTTCATTAAGTCTACGTGTCTTTTCCTCGTATGTGATGTCGTCTGGATACTTCTTTGATGCAAGAGTGCCAGGACGCTCAGAGTATGCGAACATGAATGCAGAATCAAACACAACCTTCTCCATAAGAGTAAGTGTATCCTGATGATCCTGTTCAGTCTCTCCACTGAATCCTGCGATTACGTCTGTTGTAATCCCGCAATCAGGAAGAACGCTGCGGATCTTGTCAACTCTTTCAAGATACCACTCACGGTTGTACTTTCTTCTCATCTTCTCCAGCATGATGCTGCTTCCAGACTGTACAGGAAGATGGATGTGGCGACATATGTTCTCATAAATCGCCATAGTGTAGATTACCTCGTCGCTGATATCCTTAGGATGTGAAGTTGAGAAACGTACGCGGAGTTCCGGACTGATTTTGGCCACCTTCTCCAGAAGCTGAGCGAAATTCACATTCTTAGATGCATTTTCTGCGTCCTTCCAGAAGTATGAATCCACGTTCTGTCCGAGAAGTGTAACTTCCTTATAACCATTATCGAAAAGTTCTTGAGCTTCTCTTACGATGGTCTCCGGGTCGCGGCTTCTTTCTGCTCCTCTAGTGTAAGGCACAACACAGTAAGAACATACGTTGTTGCATCCTCTCATGATTGAAATGAAAGCAGAGATTCCGTTCTTGTCCATTCTTACCGGACTGATGTCAGCATAAGTCTCCTCGTGTGAAAGCAATACGTTGATCTGAGGGGAATTTGGTGTGATGTCCCTGATCAACTGAGGAAGACTTCTGTAGGCATCCGGACCTGCAACCAAGTCCACCTCGTGGCCCTCAAGCAGCTTGGTCTTGAGACGCTCTGCCATACAGCCGACGATACCTATGATGACCCCGTCTCTCTTTCTTTTCTGGATGCGGAACTGATCGATTCGTCCCCAAACCCTTTGCTCAGCATTATCTCGGATTGAGCAGGTGTTGGCAAGAATGATGTTCGCCTCTTCGATGTTGTCAGTCAGCACATAACCCTCGTCCTGAAGGATTGAGAGGATTACTTCGCTGTCATTGACATTCATTTGGCAACCATAGGTTTCAATATAAACCTTTGGCTTAGATGGGTCAATTATAGGTCTTATGTTTTTATGCATATTACTTTTCAGTTTTGAATCAGGAGGCAAAGATATGATTTTTCGCTGAATTATCTTATCTTTGCAGATTAAGTGTAAATAAACGTGTCAATAAAAAGTATTTCATATAGACTGCTGCTGTTGGTGTGCACAGCGATTTTGTCTCTTGCTAGCTGTGGCAAGATCAGCGACATACGTCCTACATCGTTTGAATTGGAGTCTCTTGCTCCGAAAGGACTGTATTCCGTTGCTGTTGACTTTAAGCTAGGAATTCATAATCCGGCGATGCAGATAGCTTTGTCAGATATTTTTGCTGAAGTGATGCTTGATGGCAAGGTTGTTGGTAATCTGTCTCTCGCTCCGTTCGTAATGGAAGCGAAGTCAGATAATGTATATGACATGAATGCATTGGTTGCCTTGAATAAGGGCTTCTCAATTATAAACTTGTTACCGATGATGAAAGATCCTGAATCTTTGAAGAATGCTTATGTGAATGTAAAAGTAAAGGCAACTTTGAAGAACGGACTTTCAAAGAATTTAGAATGGAAGGAAATTCCAGTGGAAAAACTATTGAAACTTGCGGAGTAATGAAGACTAATATTTTGAAGTATTTCCTAATTGTTATTATGGCTTTTGTTTCAGCATTGTCTGTATCAGCTCAGACACTGACAGAGCCTGTATATACTCATCCAGCAGATACAATCGTGTATGAGGCACCGCCACTTGTAGATACTACTTTGGTGGGTACCGATATTTTTGATGTATTGCACCTGAAGAAGTCAAATGGAAAGTCAAATGTGGCTTTGCATCAGAGCAAGGCAATCGAAGAGTCTGTCAGAACTCATATCATTGCCAACAAGGGTAGAACTTTGAATGGCTATCGTATCCGTATTTTCTTTGATAATTCTCAGGATGCCCGAGTTAATTCGGGTGGAGCGTATGGTACATTCCTCAAGATATTCAAAGGTATTCCAGCATATCGTTCATACGTCAATCCTTATTTTAAGGTCTCAGTTGGAGATTTTCGTACCAAGGCTGAGGCTATGGAAAAACTAATTCACATAAAAAGAGTATTCCCAGCAGCGTTCATCGTGAAGGAGAAGATCAGATTTCCTCATGTTGATAGAGCTGCGCTTGATGATCTTCCAGATTCATTGGAGGTCTTCAAGTTCTAATTAAATCAATGCTATTTTATTATGTTGAAGCAAGGACTGGAACTAAAACAGACCCAGAAACTCTCGCCGTTGCAGATTCAGACAATCAAATTGATTGAGTTGCCGCAGCAGGAACTGGAGCAGAGAATCAGAAAAGAATTGGAGGAGAATCCTGTTCTTGACGAAGATCTTCCTTCAAACAGTGAGGAGGAGCAGGCGCCAAGAGAGGTGTCACTTTCAGACTATAAGGAGGATGATTATATCCCGAATTATAGACTACGTTCCGATCTTTATAACAGTAAGGATGAAAGACCTCAATATAATACCTTCTCTGTAAAGGAGAGCTTCACACAGAGTCTTCAGGATCAGCTTGGTTATCGTAATCTCACAGAGCATCAGTTTGCTGTGGCTTCTTTCATTATTGGTAGCTTGGATGATGATGGCTATCTTCGCCGTAGTCTTGATACAATCGTCGATGACCTGTCATTCAGAGCCAACATTGAAACTGATGAGCAGGAGGTAGAACAGATGCTGAAGATAATTCAGGAGTTTGAACCGGCTGGTGTAGGTGCCCGCAACCTCCAGGAGTGTCTTTTGATTCAGATTAAGCACGTGAAGAAAAGCCCTGAGGCAGAGAATGCTGTGAAGATTCTGAAGCATCATTTCAACGAGTTTTCTAACAAACACTACCAGAAGATCATAAACCGAATGGGTATTACTCCGGAGGAACTTAAGGCGGCAATGGCTAAGATCCTTAAGTTGAATCCATCCCCAGGCGGACAGATCGATGATACTTATAACGATCAGGCACAGCAGATCATTCCAGACTTTCTTCTTGAATATCGTGATGGTAAGTTGTTGCTTTCGATGCCACGTTTCTCTGTTCCAGAGTTGAAGGTAAACAGGAAATATGCAGATCTTCTTATGGAGGCTGCAAATTCTTCTGAGAGAGAAAAGAAGGAGGCTGCAGCTTTTGTGAAGAAGAAATTGGATTCTGCAAAGTGGTTTGTTGAGGCAATCAAACAGCGTCATAACACATTGCAGAATACGATGCAGGCAATTGTGGACTATCAGGAAGAGTATTTTGTAGATGGAGATGAGACGCATCTCAAGCCTATGGTACTCAAGGATATTGCAGAGAAGACAGGATTTGACATTTCTACAATTTCGCGAGTAGTAAATAGTAAATACATCGAGACTCATTTCGGAATTTACTCATTGAAATATTTCTTCTCAGAAGGTCTTGAAAATCAGGATGGAGAAGAGGTCTCTACGCGAGAGTTAAAGAAAGCATTGGTGGAATGTGTTGAAAATGAGAATAAGGCTAAGCCTTTGACTGATGATGAGCTTGTTGAGGAGATGACAAAGAGGGGATATAAGGTGGCTCGTCGTACGATTGCAAAATATCGTGACCAGCTAAGTATTCCAAAGGCAAGACTAAGAAAAGAACTATAGAATTGAATCTTTTTAGGATATAGTATTGCAGGATTGAAAATTTTACGTATCTTTGCAGTCCTAAATCCAACATGGTGCCCTTAGTTCAGTTGGTTAGAGCGTCAGATTGTGGTTCTGAATGTCATGGGTTCGAATCCCATAGGGCACCCCAAGAAAGCAACCTTACACAGGTTGCTTTTTTTGTTTCCCCTAGTGTAGGTGCTGTATGTGGTGTGCGCTAAGCGTGAAATGTAAGGGTCTGTAAATCAGCCCTTTGCGAAAAGTGCGTGCTCCCCATTGGCGGCACGCACTTTTCACATCTCTCTGACACACAGGGAGTTACATTTTACGCATGTTGACTGTTAGGGGTTCATCAGGTCTACGTTTACGAATCCGTTTATCTCCTGAATCAGTTCGATAGCGACGCGCGCCTTTATGCGAACTTCCTCAGTTGCATCCGCTGCTGCAGAGGCAGCATTGTATGCATTTATAGCTTCACCAAACATGTTCTCTCTGCGAAGTGAGTCTCCTAACTGTATGAGTTCTGCTGCTGATTTGTCTTTTATGATGTCTGTAATCTTTTCCATGGTCATGACTCAATGATTCTTTTGCAAATAAAAAGTTAAATCTTGATAAAAAAAAGAAAAACCTCATGTTGTTTTACATAAAGACAACGTCTCCCTCTCAGCTTTCTTCTATTTTCGTCGATTATGAAAATCCGAGATTTGTGTGCCGAAGAGAGGCCGAGAGAAAAAATGATTGAACGTGGCGCTGTTTCCCTAAGCAAAGCAGAGCTGCTAGCTATACTCCTGAGAACAGGAACTGGTAATAAAAACGTAATAGAGGTTGCTCAGACAATACTTTCACGTGTTGATGGTGAATTGGATGCCTTAGCAGGCATGTCCATAGATGTGTTATGTGAGACTGAGGGAGTGGGGGTAGGAAAAGCGGTCTCGATAGTTGCTGCGTTTGAACTTGCCAGAAGATGGTTCTCAGAAGAAGGAGTGACAAGACGTCGTAAAATCAGTAGTCCGGAAGAAGTGTTCAGAATGATGTATCCTCTTCTTCGTGATCTTGAAAGCGAGGAATGTTGGGTAATCTATCTCAATAATGCGAACGTTTATCTAGGTAAGGAACGTTTAAGTGTCGGTGGAACTGAGGCTACGGTCTTGGATAGTAAGGTGGTGCTACGCAAAGCCTGTGAGAAAAAGGCCTCTGGTATTATCTTAGTGCATAATCATCCTTCTGGCAACGCATATCCGAGCCCTGCAGACATCGCACGGACGCGTGCCATAAAAAATGCCCTCAAGGCCTGTGAGATGTCCTTAATCGACCATGTTGTAATCGGTTCCAGCAACTACTACAGTTTTGCCGACGAGCGTCTCATTGATTTCTCCCTGCCTGCCTAAGTCCTTCTGCCCTCCTGAGTCTCCCTGTCATCCTGAGTCTCCCTGTCATCCTGAGCGAAGCGAAGGATCTATATTAAAATTCCATTGAAGTTGCTATCTTTGACCTCCAATAAGATTATACATATACTTCAATGAGCAAATCTGCAAAAATATTCATAACAGTTCTGGCAATACTCTCCCTGGCATTGCTACTGTACTTTATATTCGGCCGCAAGGCCTCAGCGACAACATCGGATTCAGATCCTCAGCAGGTGGAGTCCAGCGAAGGTGCATCAAGGTGGCTGGAACTCCCTGCATACAAAGATGGGGAGTCTGGTCGTTATGTGGTGACGCACACTGCTGAGATGGGAGGATGTCTTCAGAGAAACTATACCTTGTTATATGATGAGGGAAGTTATGCTGCCTTGTGGGTCGCTTATCCCCTATGTAAGGATCATATTTCTTCTGGTCGAGAGGAAACATGGGGATATGACCCTCATATCCCAAGAAAAGCGCAGACTAGTGTCAGCAGCGGATATGGAGCATCAGAGCCTACTGAAAATTATCCAAAGAATTTTTACGCGAGAGGCCATCAGATTCCGAATGCAGACCGTAGCGCAGTGCCACATATGCAGGCTCAGACATATTTTTCAAGCAATATGACACCTCAGATCCAGAATGGTTTCAATGGGGGCGTCTGGGCAAAACTTGAGTCTGCTGTCAGGGATAGAATTCCTGCGACTGATACTCTTTATGTAGTTACTGGTGCTGTGTTCTCTCGTTATGGAGAAGATGAACCGGTTAAGACCATTGTGAATAAAAATGATTCTAAGCCACTTCCAGTTCCAAACTATTATTGGAAAGCTCTCTTAAAAGTCACCAGGTCTGCAGGTCAAATCATTGATGCTAAGACCATTGGTTTCTGGCTTCCTCATGGCGATCTTAAAGGTCATTCATATTCAGAATACGTTGTCACTGTTGATCAAATAGAGCAGTGGACCGGCCTGGATCTCTTTCCAAATCTTTCTGACACAATAGAGACTTCAGCAGAGTCTTATACTTCTTGGCGATCTTTCTAGTTGTGAGCTCCTTGGAAGAGCATGTGAAAAAAGCGATAGGCGTAATGATAGGTGATTCTGGAAAGGAAGTTGCCTATTTTTTTTATGTGGCTTCGATGTTGCATTTTGTCTTAAAAATGTCCTTTGGGGCTACTAATTAACCTTCGATAAGGTTGGTATTCCATTTAATTCTGATTACCTTTGTCAGTTATTTGCAAGAAATACCCGAATTCACACAAAATATATATCACCATGAACAAGTACAATTCTATGAATTGGGAAGGTAAGTCGTATGAGACACCTTCCACAAATGTACTCAATGTGCATACTGAAGGCGTGCTTTGTACTAGCAGCAACTTTGGTATCAACGATTGGGAGAAAGACGAAGACTCTCTGGATTTTTAACATTAACCCTAAAAATGAACATGAACATGAAAAAGATTATTTCTTGGGGTATGATGTTGGCAGCCGCATTTACCCTTACAAATTGCGCAAAAGAAATGGATGCTCCAGTTCAGGAGCCAGAGTCAAATGGTTATCCATTCGAGATCGTAGCTTCTACAGTTGACACAAAGACCGTTAACGACGGCATGCATACAAACTGGGCAGCTGGTGACCAGATCAATTTGTTTCATGCTGTTTGTGATGAAACAGACTATAAGAACGATGGCGCTTTTACAGTGAGCGACATTGAAAGTGGCAACTTTACAGGTGCCATCTGCGAGACACTCGATGTCGAGGAGGAGTATGACTGGTATGCTGTTTACCCTTACAACGCTGATTTGGCCTCTCCAAAGAATACTACTGCAGCATTTACAATCGCTACAGGACTTGTACAGGACGGTTATGACAACATGAAGCATCTTGCAGGTGAGGTCCTGCCTCTTTATGGTAAGGCGGTTGCTGTACCAGGTGCCGATATGCCTGCAATTGCTATGTCTCAGATTGCATCTGTTGTTGCAGTCAATGTCACTAACAACACTGCTGAAGCAATTGAAGTAAATAAGGTTTCATTTGTGGCTGACGGCAACTATCTTGCCGGCTCGTACTATTTCGATTTGTCTGGTGATAAGCTTACCTTCAAGCCTGCAGAACCAGAGTATACCGCAACGGTATCAGTAAATAATGCAACCAGCCTTGCAGCCGGAGCCTCTGCGACAATATATCTCGCAATCATGCCATTCGAGGCTTACGAGGGTGACTGCCTTACACTTACAATAAATGATGAACTGACCAAGGAGATTTATCTCGATAAGGATGTCGATTTCACTTCCGGCAAGATCAAGACTCTTAACTTCTCTTATGAAGCAGAGGAGCCTGCACCAGAAGGTGTTACAAATGCTACATTGACCTTCGATGATAAAACCAAGAGAACAGAATATACAACTCAGAAACAAGTATGGGAAGAGAATGGTATTACCTTGACTAATAATAAGTCTACTTCTACTACTAATGTAGGTGATTATTACAAGCCGGCTAGATTCTACAAGGGTTCTGAGGTCGTTGTCAAGGCCCCAGCAAATATCGTTGCAATAAAATTTGATTGTACAGGCATTGGTGCAGACTATGTTACTCCTTGGGCAGACATAGATGGTGCAACTGTGTCTAATTCAATCGTAACATTTACATTGGATGGTACATCTGATGAGTATACGTTTAAAACTCCTGCGCAGCTTAGAGCTAATAGTGTCACTGTTACATACGTTGGAAATGGCGGAGGTGGTGAAACTCCTGACCCAGAACCAGAAGAACCAGAAGAACCGGAGTCAGAAGTATTAACTGTCGCTGAATTTATCAAAAAAGAAGTTGATGATAATGTGTACTATACGTTGAGGGGTACAATTACAAGTGTAGCGAATACTTCATATGGTAACTTTGATCTGACAGATGAAACTGGCACTGTTTATATCTATGGCCTCTGTAGTCCAGATGGGGCAACTAATAAGTATTGGGCTACTTCAGGAGCCAAACTTGGTGATGACATTGTTATCTCAGTACCTCGATCCGAATTTAATGGTCAGGCACAGGGTAAAAATGCTCGTTTTATCGAGCTTGTTTCTCCGGGTACCAGAGCATTCTATACATTGAGTACTGAAGCCGTCGATTTTTCATCATCTGGTGGTGAGCAGGTGGTTACAGTTTCTGCTTACAATACTGACGCTGTTGTTACAGCTTCATCTGATAATTCTAAATTTACTGTTGCCGTTGATGGATATAATGTAACTATTTCTTCTACAGCTAATGATATCGAGGAAGCGGTTACTGGCAATGTTACCATTAATGTAGGTAATCTTGAGTCTACTATTGTAAAGGTTACTCTTGCTGCAAAGCCGGCGAGTGGTGTAGTAGAGGGTGGTTCTGATGATTTTCATACGATTTCCTCTACTAACACATCTTATGTTTCAGGAAAAACAACAGCAGGCTGGAATTATAAGAACTGTGCTATTTTCAAGGGAGGTACTTCAGACTCTAGCCCTGCATTCAAGATGATTGGTGATGCTTCAAATCGTGCCCTTTGTATGAATGGTAAGACTTCAGCAGTGGGTACCATTACTTCTCCAATCCTTACTACAGGTTGTGGTACTCTTAAGTTTAACTATGGTCTACCATTCAGCGATACTAAGATTAAGTTCAGAGTAGATATTATGCAGGATGGTGCTGTTGTTAAGACATTTACAATTAATGTGACCTCCGCCACAAAATTGATTAAATATAGTCACGAGGAGGCAATTAATGTAGCTGGAGATTTCCAGATAGTATTTACTAACTTGAGTCCATCAAATAGCACAAGTAATAAAGATAGAACAGCTATTTGGGATGTAGAGTGGACAGGTTATTCTAACTGATCTCCATCCGGCGGAGGCGTCGGGGGCGATGAGCCTACGGAACCGGACGATGATGAGCCTGTAGTTCCAGATGAGCCTGCAACGGTGGCTCCGGCAGTCGACAAGGACTGGCTGGAGCTTCCGGGAGCGGCCAATGGAAGCAATTACGTGGTAAATACATATTATGACGGATCAAGCCGCAACTACACCCATCTGTATGATAAGGCGACATATACGTCCCTTTGGACGGCCTATCATCTGAATTCGTCCCACATGGGAAGCTACTCCCGTCCAGATAAGTGGTCATTCAGTCCGAGCATCAGCCAGTCTGCGCAGGTGAATCTGACAGACCGCAGTTATAATGACAGTTATTCTCGTGGTCACCTGATTCCGAATGCCTCGCGTAATGGTAATAGGGCAATGCAGTTGCAGACCTTCTATGTCACCAATTCTGTTCCGCAGATTCAGGACAACTTCAATGGTGGTATATGGCAGAATCTTGAAGCAGCTCTTCAGGAAATTGCAGAGTCTGAAGAAATCTATATTGTGACAGGAGTCGCTTTCAATAAGGTTAGTGAGTCCAAGACAATAAAGTATACAACAGCTAAGGATGACACTAAGAAGGTGCCAGTTCCTAACTACTTCTATAAGGTGGTGCTTAAGGTTGAGAAGTCGGGCACAACGATTACTTCAGCCAGCACAATCGGCTTCTGGTTTGAGCATAAGACCTATAGTGGAAGTTATACTAATTATGCGTTTTCGGTGGATCAGATCGAGCAGTGGACCGGAATGGATTTCTTTGTGAATCTGCCTGATAATGTAGAATCCTCAGCCGAATCCAATGGCAACTGGTCGACTTTTCGGAGTTTCTAGTCGTCCCAATAAATAAGCATCGTCACTGAAATCCAATGCGATTTTTCTGTGACGATGCTATTTTGTTATCATCCGAGGAATTACTACTTAAGAGGTGCTGTCTTAGTGGTAAGTTTTAGCGGAACCTGCTCAAAATTGGTCTTATTGTAGGTCAATGTTCCTGATTTTGAAATTACCTCTGTAAGCCAGTTGTTCTGAGTATCTGTCACGTGCTCTACCCAGTTGATTGAAAGTTCTGCTTCAGATTCTGTAATGATGTCTGAGAGCTGGAAGCTAACATATCCGCCAGTAAGTCCCCACTGGATCATATCTGTGCTCTGTATCTGAGTCTGGTCTTCTAGTTTTCCGCCCTCTTCTGTTTCCTTGCCAGCTAGA
>JAEIGA010019685.1_pt1 | contig 10286 bp, 9 predicted proteins | sample 9270691 | NCBI WGS metagenome assembly JAEIGA01 (sample SAMN17057246, study PRJNA624740) | gut metagenome | biome: biome; isolation source: fecal sample | host: Bos grunniens | place: China: Xizang | collected 2019
CGATGTGGTCAGCCTTGGCGCCATCGAGGTCTACCACATGCAGACGCCGCACACCCATATCGTAGAAGCGGCGTGCCACATCCTCGGGGTGGGCATCGTAGGTCTTTTTGGCGGCATAGTCGCCCTTGGTCAGGCGCACACACTGGCCGCCGATGATATCGATTGCAGGAATGAGCTCAATCATGGCAGAGGTGAATGAAATTGTGAAGGATTCGCAAGCCCACATCACCGCTCTTCTCGGGGTGGAACTGGGTGGTGTAGAAATTGCCACGACGCAGGGCGGAGGCATAGGTCACGCCGCCGTAGGTGGTGCGGGCAATGGCCGCCGCGCAGTCGGGCACATAGAAGCTGTGCACAAAGTAGACGAAATCACACTCCTTCAGGCCATCGAACAGCGGAGTCTGCAGATTCTCAATGGTGTTCCAGCCAATCTGGGGGATTTTCACGCGGCCTTCCTCGCAGGTGGCAGGGAAACGCACTACCGGGCTTTCGAACACGCCAAGGCACGGGGTATCGCCCTCCTCGGAGTGGGCGCAGAGCAGCTGCTGGCCGATGCAGATGCCCAGCACGGGCTGCTTCAGGTTGCGAATCACCTCGCCCAGGCCGCTTTCGCGCAGGTAGGCCATGGTGTTGGCCGCCTCTCCCTGCCCCGGGAAGATAACGCGGTCGGCGCTGGCCAGTTCAGCGGCATCATCCGTGACCACCGGCTCCACGCCGATGCGGTGGAGCGCGTTGATGACAGAGCGGATATTGCCCGCATTATATCTGACGACGGCTACCTTCATACTTTAAAGCGTTCCCTTACTGGAGGGCAGCACCAGGTGGCGCACATCACGCTGCACCGCCACACGGATGGCACGGGCCAGAGCCTTGAAGCTTCCCTCTATCTTGTGGTGTTCGTTATCCCCCTCAGCCTTGATGCTGAGATTCATGAGAGCGGCATCGCTCAGGCTCTTGAAGAAGTGGTAGAACATCTCGGTGGGCATATCGCCGATGCGCTCGCGCTTGTACTCAGCCTCCCACTGCAGCCAGGGGCGGCCACCGAAATCCAGCGCAGCCTGGCACAGGCTGTCATCCATGGGCAGGCAGTAACCATAGCGGGAAATACCCAGCTTGTTACCGATGGCCTTACGCAGACACTCGCCCAGAGCCAGCCCGGTATCCTCGATGGTGTGGTGCTCGTCCACATAGAGGTCACCTTTCACGCGGATGGTCACGCCCATGCCGCCATGGTGAGCCAGCTGGGCCAGCATATGATCAAAGAAGCCCAGACCGGTGCTGATTTCGCAGAAGCCGGGGCGGTCGAGCTCCAGTTTCACGTAGATATCAGTCTCGCGGGTGGTGCGCTGCACCTCGGCACTGCGCTCGCCTGCCACCAGGATCTCGGTAATCTTCTTCCAGTCCATGCCGTCCGTACCAATCTGGAGTGCCTTGCAGCCCAGGTTCTGCGCCAGCTGCACATCCGTGGCGCGGTCGCCGATAACATAGCAGTTCTCCAGGTCGTATGAACCATCCATATAGGCTGAGAGCATACCGGTACCGGGCTTGCGAGTAGGGGCGTTATCGTGCGGGAAATGGCGGTCGATGAGAATATTGTCAAACTCAACCCCTTCACCTTTCAGGGTATCAAGAATGAAGTTATGAACCGGCCAGAACGTATCCTCCGGGAAGGAAGGTGTTCCCAGTCCATCCTGATTGCTCACCATGACAAATTCGTAATCTGTCAGTTCGCGGATAGTACTCAACGCACGGAAGGCACCCGGCACGAACACCAGCTTCTCGAAAGCATCTATCTGCTCGTCGGCAGGTTCCTGAATGATGGTGCCATCGCGGTCAATGAAAAGAGCCTTTTTCTTCATGGTCAGAATTGTTTGAGGGCAGCAAGCAGTTCGTCATTCTCCTCCGGAGTTCCGATGGTAATACGAAGGCAGTTCTCACACATCATGATACGGTGCCGGTTGCGGACAATGATGCCCTGCTCCACCAGCGCATTGTAGATAGCGCAGGCATCCGTGACACGTACCAGGAAGAAGTTGGCATCGCTGGGGTACATCTGCAGGCAGATGGGCAGCGCAGCCACCGCGCGCATCATGCGCTCACGCTCCGCCAGGGCTTCATCGACCCAGGCGCGGATTTCATCCATGTGCTCCAGGCGCTCCATAGCGGCGCGCTGAGTCAGGATGTTCACGTTGTAGGGGTACTTCACCTTGTTGAAAAGAGAAATCACCTCCGGGTGGGCCAGCGCCATACCCAGTCGAATGCCGGCAGAGGCCCAGGCCTTCGAGAAAGTGTTGAGCACGATGAGTCGCGGATATTCCTCGAGCAGGGCGCTGACAGAGGCCCCCTCCGGAGCAAAGTCAATGTAGGCTTCATCCACCACCACCATGCCGGGGAAGATATCGAGCACCTTACGAATTTCCTCTACCGGCAGCATATTTCCCGTGGGGTTGTTCGGGCTGCAGATGAAGATGACCTTGGTACAGGGGGAGTAGATGGATTGCAGGAATTTCTCTGCATCAAAAAGGAAATCATCCTCCAGAGGAATGGCATGGTAGCGGATGTCATTAATATCGGCACAAACCTCGTACATACCATACGAGGGCGCAATGGCAGCCACTTCATCCACCCCGGGGGTGCAGAACGTGCGGAAAATCAGGTCAATGGCCTCATCACTGCCATTGCCCAGGAAAATGCGTTCCGGTGCCACCCCCTTGTATACAGAAATCTTCTGCTTGAGCTCCCACTGCAGAGGGTCGGGATAGCGGTTGTTCGGTGCGTTGTGCGGGCATTCATTTGCATCCAGGAATACGTGTGCAGCCTTACCGGCATATTCATCGCGGGCGGAACTATACGGCTTGAGTTTCAGGATATTCGGGCGTACCAGACGCGCGATGCCCGTTCCCGGCGCTTCCTCAGGCATGGAGGCAACGGCCTGCATGCGGAGAGTCATGGCGCGGGCGTGGGCCTCCAGATGCTCTGCCTGGGCCATGAGCTCCACCGTACGGCCGATGCTGCGGATGCCCTCTGCAGAAAGCGTCTGGAGGGTCATTTTACGCTGGAAACTGTCGATGCACAGGCTGCTGTAGGCACGCACACAGCCCATGGTGGGCAGTGTATGGTTCGTACCGCTGGCATAATCACCCGCGCTTTCGCAGCTGTAATTGCCAAGGAAAACAGAACCGGCGTTAAGGGTTTCCTGCGCCACGACTGCCGCATCTTCCATGGCGATTATGAGATGTTCCGGCGCGTAGGTATTCGTGAAATCAACGGCATCCTGCTTATCAGCCAGCACAATGATACGGCTGTTGGCAATGGATTTAGCAGCTATCTCCTTCCGGGGCAGTTCAGCCAGCTGTTTTTCCACCTCTGCCGCAACAGCTTCTGCCACGACTGCATCTGTTGTCACCAGCATCGCCTGGCTGTCTGGTCCATGCTCAGCCTGGCTCAGCAGATCTGCCGCCACGAAGGCAGGCACGCAGGTGGCATCTGCCAGAACTTCCACCTCACTGGGGCCGGCAGGCATATCTATGGCAACCCCGGCAAGAGAAGCCAGTTGTTTAGCGGCTGTCACATAGGCATTGCCAGGGCCGAAAATCTTATCAACCTTCGGCACAGAAGCTGTACCATAGGTCATGGCGGCAACGGCCTGAGCCCCGCCCACCTTGAAAATGCGCTTCACGCCGCATAAATCAGCAGCCAGAAGAATGGCGGGATTCACCTTACCATCCTTCCCCGGAGGCGTGCAAAGCACCACTTCCTCACAACCGGCCACAGCAGCAGGCACAGCCAGCATCAACACGGTGGAGAACAGCGGGGCCTGCCCGCCGGGCACATATAGCCCCACTCGCTGAATGGGCAGCGTACGCTGCTCGCACTCTACCCCGGGGGCGGTCTCCAGCTTCACGGGAGCCTGTGCGTTGCGCTGCAATTCATGGAAATCATAGATATTGCAGTAGGCCAGCTCAATAGCCTCTACCAACTCCGGGACCACCAGACGCCGAGCCTCTTCCACTTCCTCCGGAGAAACCTCCAGATGCTCCAGCATCACTCCATCAAAACGGTGTTCCAACTCACGCAGTGCATGGTCACCCTGCGCCCTCACCTGCTCCATGATGGGACGCACCACATCAAAGAGCTGGGTTACATCGAATGCCGGGCGGCGCACCAGCTCCGCCCATTGTTCACGAGTAGGTTCCGTTATGATAGTCATGAAAGGCAATAGAATTACAGGATCATTTTTTCAATGGGAAGCACCAGGATACCCTGGGCGCCGGCTTCCTTGAGTTTGCCGATAATATCCCAGAAGCAGGATTCATCCAGCACAGTGTGAATGCTGCACCAGCCCTCCTGGGCCAGGGGCATGATGGTGGGGCTTTTCACACCGGGCAGAACCGAGACAATCTGCTCCACGCATTCCTTCGGAGCATTCATGAGAACATAGCGCTTGTCTGCCGCCGTCATCACGGCATCCATACGGAAGAGCAACTTGTCGAGAATCTCGCGTTTTTCGGTAGAGAGGTTCTTGTTGGCAATGAGGACAGCCTCACTCTCCAACACCACTTCCACCTCCTTGAGATTGTTGCTCACCAGGGTGGCCCCGCTGCTGACAATATCGAAGATGGCATCTGCCAGCCCGATACCGGTTGCAATTTCAACCGAACCGGTGATAACGTGAATATGAGCCTGCACCTCGTTCTGCTCAAGCCACTTACGGAGAATTACGGGATAGGAGGTGGCAATTTTGCGCCCCTGCAGCCACTGCGGCCCGGTATAGTCATGCTCCTTCGGTATGGCAATGCTCAGGCGGCACCCGCCAAACCCCAGATTCTTGACGATATCAGCATCGCCCTGGCGCTCCAGATATTCATTGAGGCCCACCACACCGATATCGGCCATGCCGTCTGTCACAGTCTCAGGAATATCGTCATCACGCAGATAAAGCACCTCCATAGGAAACTTGCGGGCGGCTACCAGCAGCGTGCGTTTGGAAGAACTCACCTTGATACCGGCCTCTGCCAGAATCGCCATCGTATCCTCATTCAGACGGCCTTTGGACTGTACTGCAATTCTCAATTTCATGTTATCGGAAGGGGGAGATATTTCTTTTTCTATCACAGAACAAGGACGCATCTATGCAGAATAGAAGCGTCCTTGTTCTCTAGCACGAGTGTGCCGGCAGACTTAGGAAACCTTGGCAGCGGCTTCTTTCAGGTTCTTGCCGACCTTGAACTTCACAACCGTGCGAGCAGGAATCGGAACGTTCTTAGCAGGATCCTTGGGGTTACGGCCCACCTTGGGCTTCACTTCCTTCACGGTGAAGGTGCCGAAGTTACGCAGCACCACGCGATCACCCTTACCCAGAGCATCCGTGATCAGATCAATAGTCTTCTGGATGATGTCAAGCACCTCGTTCTGCGTGAAACCATTGTCCAGTTCAGCGCATACCTTGTTTACAAGCTCTCTCTTAGTAATCGTATTTGCCATAATAAAAATTGCTTTGTTGAAAAGCCGGGCACATTGTAGACCAAAAAAGTCTTTTTGTCTCGCCTAAAGTGATAAAAAGTGCCAATTTCTGCGTCACCTTGGCACTTTTTCCCGAAAAAAACGGCATTTTGAGTTGACGCTCTGGCAAATTCACCGCATTCTAGTACCAGATATGGCCAATCAGTTCAGTATTCAGCTCTCGAAAATCGAAGCTGGCGCGCTCAGAAAAAAGTTAGAGTCCACTCCATATTTCCGTGTAACGGCGCGGGATTTCGCCGATTTCTGCTATGAATCAGATTGCGTCAATGTAGCCTATTATCCTAAGAAGGGAAGACTGCTCATCCAGGGGCGCGGCGCTGAGGATTTTCTGAGGAATACACTCCAGCTTGCCCCGGAGCAAAATGCCCCGGCCCTGACCAGTACCCTGCCGGCCCTCATCGACACTACCCCCCATTTCGGAGTGGATGAAAGTGGCAAGGGTGATTATTTCGGACCCCTGGTAGTGGCCGGGGTGTATACAGACGAGCGCTGCGCTGACGAACTGGCACGACTGGGCTGCAAGGACAGCAAAGCCATTCCCGATGACAAGAAGATACACCTTCTGGCAGATAAGATTAAGAAGACAGCCGGCGTGGTGTACGAAATTATCTGTATAGGCCCCCGCCGCTATAATGAACTATACAGCGAAATGGGCAACCTGAACCGGCTGCTGGCCTGGGGACATGCCCGGGTCATTGCAGCGCTGCATGAGAAAGTACCCACCTGCCCCCGCGCACTGAGCGATCAGTTTGCCAACGAATGGGTCCTCAAGCGCGCTCTGGGGCAGCGCCATATTCCTGTGCAACTGGAACAACGAACCAAGGCCGAAAGCGATGTGGCCGTGGCGGCGGCTTCCATCCTTGCCCGCGACCGCTTCGTGCAATGGGTGCAGCAGACCTCTGCCGCCAGCCAATGCCCCATGCCTCTGGGCTGTGCGCCACACGTCACCCGCGCGGCACAACATTTCATTGAGACTCACGGAATGGAACGCCTCCAGGATGTAGCAAAACTTCACTTCAAAGTGACCCAGAAACTCCAATAACACAAAAAATCGCCATTTTTGCAAGAATTAGCTTGCAAGCTCTCTGTTTTTCGTGTATATTCCCGCCGCACCCCTTCACCAAGGGTTCATGCCAAGCATGGGCAGGTGTCTGAGTGGTCGAAAGAGCACGATTGGAAATCGTGTGTACGTCAAAAGCGTACCGAGGGTTCGAATCCCTCCCTGTCCGTTGAAAAAAAATGCCGTAAGTCAAGCACTTACGGCATTTTTTCTTTGTCTCAGCTTCAGGCTTGCTTTTTACAATCATGACATATAATACGGAGTGAACACCCAGTTTAACGGGAACAAAGCTCCCTTTAATCCATATCGGCCGGCACATTTTCATTGCCAGAGGGGGGAGGCTCTGCCATAATGCGTGCATGACCAGACTTATGCGTTTGATGACGATGCTTGTGCTGCTGTACTGCGGCGGAATGACTCACGCACAGGAAGAAGGAAGCCCCGAAGCGGAACTGCCGACAGTTCCCCAGGCTCTTGCTCAGGCTAAGTTTGTGAACAAGGTAAAGCCGGACCTGAAAGCGAAGCTTTATTTTGTCTACCAGTCCCGCTCCACCTGCGGCATCTGCGTGCAGGAAGCACCCGCGCTGGTGAAGGAATACAAGCGCATGAAGCGCAAAGGCTGTGAAATGGTGATGCTGAATGTTGATGCTTCACCGGCAGCGGCTGAGCAGTGGGTCCGGAAAGCGAAGATGACCTTTCCGGTCATGTGCCCGAGCATGAGCATGAGGTGTGGTATTCCGTGGATGTATACAGGGCGCCCGCTACTGCCCTGCATGATTGCAGTAAAACCGGACGGGACCAAGGTTGGCGAAGCTGGCGGCCCGGATGTGAGCGCTTTCGTGAAGAACTGGCGCAAGCTGCTGCGAGAAGTAGAGAAGGAAGAAGCCAGAAAGGCCGCCGCTGAGAACAGGGAAAAAGCCAAGGCTGAGAGAAAAGCAAAGAAGCAGAAGAAAGCTGAGCCCGCAGAAGAAAGTCCGGAAGAAGACCTTTTCTCTGAGGAAGACTCCCCCGGTTTCTGATTTTCACACCGCCCGCCCCGCTTCGCAGGAAAGGGTATGCAGCCAGGCGCTCTGCTCCATTTCTGCCGCCTCTGCCGCGGTGAAGGGTATGCGCGGGCGCCAGTTGGTACCGCCTTCTGTGCCGGGAGTATTCAGCCGCACCGGTATATCGAACAACTCCGTCCACATGAGGGCGGCATAGGCTGAATTGCTCTGGAGTAATGCGCGGATAAGGGCAGTCTTTATCTCCTGGTTCCAGGAAACCATGCATTGCTGGTGATTCATCCCGGCAAAATCAGTCAGCCAGCACAACACCCGGGCGCAATCGCGCCCTTTCTGCAGAATGGCCCGACGTTCATCCAGGGGAAGCTTCGGGTCACTGCTCGCCGCGCAGGCTTCCTGCACCGCTGCGTTCCAGTCATCCCAATCATTGCACAGAGGCGGAAAATCATGCGTGGCATAGGTGGCAAAGGAACAGGGATTATAAGTGTGCCCCTGCACGATCTGCTGCTCGGGGGTAATCTCCCAGTGCGGAATCTTGAAACCGGCAATTCGCAGATAGGATAAATCCGGGCGCACGTAGTCCGGCACACAGCCCAGGTCCTCGCCAATGACTCGGAGCCCCGGAGCCGCCTTGAGCAACTGACGCAGCAGATAATCTCCCCTTGCCAGATTATCGCGGCGGTCCGCCTCCGTCCAGTCTCCATGCGGACGGAAACCCGGTCTGCGTCCCCCACAGCGGGCAGCGGCTTCATCCTCGCTGAGCGGCAGGAACTCCGGATTGCGGTCCGGCATCCAGGGGAAGGCATAAATGCGGTAGAAGCCCAGCACGTGGTCAATGCGGTACATGGAGAAAATCTCTGCCAGTTTCTGCACACGGCGGCTCCACCAGGCAAAACCATCGCGCTCCATTACATCCCATCGGTAAAGAGGGATACCCCAGTTCTGCCCCCATTTGGCAGTAAAGGGGTCTTCCGCAAAATTGCCCTCGGCAGGAGCACCGCCACTCCAGTCCATATCAAAAAGGTAGCGTTCAAAGAACACATCGGCGCTGGCAACGGACACCCCGATGGGTATATCACCCATGAGCAGCACTCCCTTTTCATCAGCATGCGCGCGTACGCGAGCCCACTCTCTCGCACACAGCCACTGCAGCCATTGCTGGTGGCGCTTCTGCTCGCGCGAATCTCTGCAGTCATTCACAATGCGGCGCACAACATCCGTATTCTGCTCCGGCCAGAGCCACCATGCTATGGTGCCGAAGCCGGAACTGGCCACGCGGAAGGTGCAGAAATCCTCTAACCACATTCCCTGATGGCACACCCATGCCTCGAACTCAGCCCGAAGCGGCGCATACTCTTCTTCGGTTTCAAATCGCTTCCACGCCTGCTGAAACCAGTAGCGCTTATAGGTACGCACCCGCGCATAATCCACCAGGTCACGGCCACCGGGCTGTTGCAGCGGCGGCAGATTTTCCGGGTAGGGAGGAACAGACGACGGCATGCCGGGTATACGCTCCAGAGTCAGATACAGCGGTTCCAGCGCAACAGAACTGATGGCGGAATATGGAGACGGCGCATCATCCTCTCCCAGGGCGTTCACCGGCAGCAACTGCAGGAACCCTGCCCCGCTTGCCGCAGCCCAGTCAATCCACTCTTCCAGTGCCGCCAGGTCACCAATCCCCGCATCTCCGTTGCGACGCAGAGAAAACAATGGCATCAACACCCCCGTTTTACGTTCCATCACCATAGATTCGCGCATTATAGCACATACCCTCCATCTCGTGCAATGAGAAAGCATCCTAACAAGGGCAAATTCACGAATCACACCCGTTTGACGCAGAATTATGCCACCATATAGCAGAATTTACTTGAATTTCATGTTCACATGTGATAGTAGCAGACAAATCATATATGCCGCTTGCGGCGATTCAGATTTCCACGCATTCACAAGAGACGCATATGGCTACTACAAAGAAAACCACGACCAAGACCACCAAGGAACCGGCCAGCAAGCCGAAGAGCACAGCAAAGGCTGCCAGCAAGCCCGCCCCTGCCGCAGCTGCCAAGAAGGCTCCGGTTCGCGAAACCCTCACAGCCGAGGAAAAAGCCCGCGTGAAGAAGCTCAAGGAAACCCTTGCCCTGTTGAAAGCAGACCCGGAATGGCCCAAGTTCCTGCAGGAACAGAAGCAGGCGCTCATGAACCTGCGCGATGAATTGCTGCCCAATATGCAGAATGTCACCCGCGACCACCTTCGCAGCGGCGCTTCCAATGTATCTTCTTCCTCCGGGCAGCATATTGGTGATGCCGGCAGCGAAGCTGAAGTGCGTGACCTGACTATCCGCCTGCTCGATAAGGATCGTGAACAGCTCTTTGAAATTGATGCCGCCCTGGAACGCATCCGCCGCGGCACCTACGGCATCTGCGAAATTTCCCTCGACCCGATCCCCAAGAAGCGTCTGCAGGTGCGTCCGTTCTGCCGCCTGACCGTGAAATGCCAGGAGGAATACGAGAAAAAATACGGATCTTATGCCAACTACAGAGCCCGGAAACAGGACCATGTAGGGTATGCTGACCTACAAAATGACATGGAAAATGCGATTTCTCTTGACGAAAGCGACGAATAGTGTAAAATGTGCGCCCGCAAGTCAACAATTCGCAATTATGCCTAGAGATATTATCATTCTGGAATGCACGGAGGCCAA
>JAEIGA010019686.1_pt1 | contig 10286 bp, 12 predicted proteins | sample 9270691 | NCBI WGS metagenome assembly JAEIGA01 (sample SAMN17057246, study PRJNA624740) | gut metagenome | biome: biome; isolation source: fecal sample | host: Bos grunniens | place: China: Xizang | collected 2019
TAGAAAAAATAGAAAAAGTTGATGCTGAGCAATATATTTTTACGGCAAGTGACAGATATGCTTCGGAAAAAATATTAAAACATCTCGGTTTATATGAGTTTTTTAAGGATAGATATTATTCCGTTGAGGATTTTGGCGTTTTTAAGAAAAATGAAAGTGCTGATGTTTATTATGAATATTGTAAAAAAATAGGTGTTAATCCTAAAGATTGTGTTTTTGTTGATGATAGTTATTCTAATTTAGAATTTGCTAAAGAAACAGGTATGACAACAGTCAGAATATATTATAAAAACAATTCGGCAAAAGATAAAACTTATATAGATTATGCTTATAAAGGAATTGAAAGTTTTTTAGATGATGTAGTTAATAATTAACTACAAATAAGACTTTCATATTTATAGTTTTCCGGATTATCTAATTTTTTTTGTTCTGTTATAATTTCATTTTTAATAAAATCAACCAAAGGTGTTAGTTTTTGGTTGTATATAGCTATGTAATCTTGCAATATTTTTTCATTATCACTTATATTTTCAGTATAAAAAGCTTTGGTATTTTTTATAATTGTAGTTGAGGCACTTTTAAATAAAGGTAGGTAAAAATCTAATATTTTTTTATTTATCTGTTGATGTGTTTTTTCGTGATTTAAGACTATATCATATTCACAAGATCCTTCTTGTAATTCTTTGGCAATATATATTGTTGGTGAGTCAAAACCAAGTAAAACGGTAACTTCATCAGGAATTATGCAATATTTTGAATTATCAGTTTTTATACTTGAAGTCTTTAATTCTATATAAAATTTTATGTTAGTGTTTGATAAACCATTAGCAAAAACGCCATTTTCTAAATGATTATTTTCTTTTGCTAAGTTTGTAACTTCTTGTTTTGTCTTTGTTTTATCAATTGTTAATTTATTATATGATGATAAAACAGTTACTTTCGGATTTATTTGTATATTAGAACACTCATCATTACAAAAAGCAGAAGATGAGAAAAAAGATGAAAATATTAACATAAAAAAAAGTTTTTTCATAATATAATAAGTGTAGAATGAATTTGTTAAATTATGGTTGATATTTATGAAAAAAATATTTTTATCTTTTTTAGTTTTATTTATGTCTATGGATTTTGTTTCTGCACAATATGTCAGAAAATTAAAAGAACCTGAATTTTTTATTCCGGAAGGTGATAAAATGCATAAACAAGAGATATTACCACAAATAAAAAAACAAGTAATATCAACACCTAAAACACAACATATAAATAAAAAAGATGAAAAAAATAAAAAAAACAATAAAGAAAAAATGTTTAGCGAAGTACCTGAATATAAAAAAATATATGACGGATATTTCAGTAATATAAACGATTATATGAAAAATAAAAAGTTTAGTGACAATATAGAATTAGATAAAGATTTAACTTTAATGAATAATGAAAATATATTTGAAGTAAGCGATGATACTTCAGATAAAATTACAACTAAAGAACAATATGATTTTTATATGTTGGCTAAAAAAATATTAGAAAATTAAAATTCAAGTGCATACATATCTTTTATATACCATTTTGAATCTATACTTTTCATAACATATACAATATTTCCATTACATAATCCAAACCAATTTCCATTACAGGTACTTTGAGTATAAACTTCAATAGCTCCGTCTTCTCTCGGTGTGAGTTTGTTTATTTTATAAGATTGAAAGGTTGGTCGTTGAAGAGTTTCATCTTGCATAAAAACAAAAGTAGGTAGTCTGTCTTTTAATTTTTCACATTCTTTAAATAAAGGATTTAAAGTGCATTTTACAGCATTATTTATGGTGCAAACCAACTCAGAATCGTAATCACATCCTGTTTTTAAACTATTTACATCAAAAGAAAAAACAGTATTTTTATCTAAGTTTGAATTAGCTTCTTTTGTTTTTTCGGCTGTGGTATCTTTTTGTGAACAAGATATAATGAATAATATAAAAAACAAAGTTGTAATCGCTTTTTTCATTTTTATTAAATCCTTTATATTTATTTTTTTATAATATAGTTTGAATAAAATAAAAAGGAAGTGAAAACTTCCTTTTTATTTTATAATTTCGCTTTATTAGAAAGCGTATTTAACACCCAAAGAAAATTCTTTCATATCATCAACATCTTCGAGTTTATCAGCCCAAATATGACGAGCAATAGCTCTTACAGCGAGATCGTTTGTGATGCTGTATTGAATACCGGCACCTAAACGATAACCAAGACCGTTATCTTCGCCTTTTCCTTCAACTGATGATGTATCAGAATCATAGTTTGCAATACCGGCTGTTGCAAAAACAGACCATACTCTGTCACAACCTAGCGGTAAATAAGCGTAGGCATCTAAACCGTAAGCGTCAAAATCAGATTTTACTTTTGTACCGTTAATCATATCATTTGATTTATCTGAATTTTGGTAGAAAACTTCTGTAGAAAAATATTTGTTGTATTCTGTTCCGATAACAACGGAATATGAATTCATATCAGGTTTAACTTCTTTTGCATCTACTTCAGTGTAGTTGTATTGAACACCAACATATGGTCTAAATTCTAAAGCGTTTGCATTAACTGATAAAGCTAATACAGAAACAGCTGCTAACAAGGCTATATTTTTATTCATTAGAAACTCCTATTTTTATATAAAATATAATTTACGAATATGAGTATAAATAAATATAAAAAAAATTAAAGAAAAAAATGATATAATTAGTTGTTTATATGATATTTTAATGATATTGTTATTGTATATATTGCGGAGAAAGATATGTTTTTAAGAAAAAATAGTCAAAAAGGAAGTTCCTTAGTAGAAGTTTTGGGTGTTATATCAGTAATTTCTATGGTTGGAATTGGTGTGCTAAAAGTTGTAACAAGTTCTTATGATGTTTTAAAGCAAAGTTTAGCTTCTTCCGATATAAAAGATTTGCAAAAAATAATATCAGCAAACTATACATTTTCGGGAAAATATGAAATAGATGCTGATTTTAATAAAAAAATATGTGAAACAGACAAAACAGCTCCGAATCATATGTGTCTGAAATCGGGAAGCTCTTATTCTTTGAAACATAGGTTAAATGGTGGGGTTGTTGTAGCAAAAAACGGGGAAAAGGGTTATACAATTGTTTTTGACGATTTAAATCCAAAAGCTTGTATAACATTATCACAAATAAATTGGTTAGAAAGAAGAAAAACTAATATTTTTCAGATTGATATAAATAATGTTCCTGTAGCTTATTTTCCTAAGAAAAACGGTAAATCTTTTCCGGTGGATTCAAAGTTGTCTATAGAAAATTGTAAAAATGATTCAAATTTTATAAAATGGTATTTTTATTAGGGAGTATATTTTGTTTAGAGTTGATAATGTAAAGAAAAATACAGAAATATCAAAGAACAACGGCACCAGAAAAATATCATCAGGTGAAAATTTTTCTGATTATTTGAAAAATGTAAGTACAAACTCAATGGCTGATGTTAATACAGCATCGGCTGTAAGCGGTGCAGGAGCTATTTTTGCGGCTCAGATGGTTGACGGTGATGAAGAAAAGCAAATAAGAAAAAAATTGATAAAAAAAGCAAATACATTACTTGATAATTTAGAAGAAATACGACAAGAAATTATAACAGGGGTTGTTTCTAAGGAAAAATTGATAGAAATATCTCGTTTGGTTAAACAAAAAGATGTAGAAACAAATGATGAAAAATTGAAAGAAATATTAGCTGAAATAGAGCTAAGAGTGGAAGTTGAATTAGCAAAACTTGTAAGGTAAAAAAATATTTAAGTGAAAAACCTTTGTTTTTGCTTGAATTTATATTTGTTTACTATATCTTTAACTAAAATTTTATTATTGCAATTTAAGGAGTTATTTAATGGATAGCGAAATTGTTCTTTCACCTGATTACAGACCATCTAAAGACGAAGAATATATGTGCGAAATGCATTTGGAATATTTTCGTCAGAAGTTGTTATCTTGGAAAAAATCTTTAATTGGTCAATCTAAAGACACATTAGATGATTTGAAACAAGGCGGTTTAAATCAACCGGATCAAATTGACAGAGCTTCTTTAGAGTCAGATAAAGCTTTGGAGTTAAGAACTCGTGATAGAGCAAGAAAACTTATCTCTAAAATAGATGAGGCTTTGAAAAGAATAGAAGACGGATCTTACGGATACTGTGAGGAAACAGGTGATCCTATCGGTTTGGAAAGATTAGAGGCTCGTCCGGTTACCACTCTTTCGATAGAAGCTCAAGAGCGTCACGAGAGAATGGAAAAAACTTATGACGATGAAGTATAGTTTTTTATGGGTTTTTAGATTTTTGTAGCTAAAAACCCTTTTTTATTTGGAATTTTAATATGGTAAAAGATTTTATATTAGCTTCGCAGTCTCCACAGCGAAAAATGTTGTTGTCGCAAATAGGTTTTGAACCGGCTAAAATAGAGCCGGCAGATATTGACGAAACCCCTAAAAATAAGGAAAAACCAAGCCAGTATGTTAAGAGAATGGCTAAAGAAAAGGCATTGTTTGTGGCAAATAAACATAAAGGTGAGGTTGTTCTGGCTTCGGATACTGTTGTTGTTTGTCAAGCGACAATTATTCAAAAATCTCACTCAGACGAAGAACAAGTTAAAGTTATGCAAATGCTTTCAGGTAAAACACATAAAGTTTTAACAGGGGTTTGTGTGGTTGATAAAAAAGGAAAAGCTGTTGTAAAGCTTAATTCAACAAAAATAAAAATGAAAAAATTGACTGAAAAAGAAATATTGGAATATGTAAATTCCGGCGAGTGGCATGGTTGTGCCGGTTATAAAATAGAGGGAAAATTAGCCGGTTTTGTAAAACAAATGATAGGTTCTTATAGTGGTGTGGTTGGTTTACCTTTGTTTGAAGCGCGTAATTTGTTAATTGGAGCCGGGGTAAAATGATAAATAAGCTTGTTATAGAAAATAAAAACGGAATAAAGAAAATTGCATGTTTAGATAATGGTAATTTGAAAGAATTGTTCGTTGTTGACAACAATAAAGCAAATGAAGGAAATATTTATCTCGGTCGAATTACAAAAAAAATCAAAACAGCTAATGATAAAACAGGGTATTTTGTTAATATAGGTTCTAACAGAGATGCTTTTATAAATTCGGAAGAAAACAATTTGGAGAGTTTAGAGGCTATAGAAGGACAAGGTGTTATAGTTCAGGTATCTCAAGAGCAAAGAGCTGAAAAAGGCGCCAGATTGTCAAGATTTTTGCGTTTGGCCGGTGTTTATTTGGTGTATGATCCATATGGTGAAGAAATAACCGTATCAAATAAAATAGATGATGACGAGATAAGAGAAAATTTAGTTAATTTGATTATGGAAAATGCAAACAGCGGCGGTTTTACCATAAGAACATCAGCAAAAGATGCAAAAAAAGATGATATATTGGCAGAGATGCGCTGTTTAGAAAACTTGTTTGATGAAATTGTAAAAAAAGCAAAATCATCTGATGCGCCGTGTTTGTTGTATTTGAAGGATAATATAATTGAAGATGTTTTAGCAAGAGAAACAACTTGTCTTGATAAAGTTGTGGTTGATAATCATTTGTTGGAAGATAAGTTTTTAAATATTTGTGATGTTGAGTATGATAACAAAGCTTTTGAAAATAACGGTATTTCAGAAATGATAAATGATGCTTTACAAAAAGAAGTAAAGTTAAAATGCGGCGGTAGAGTTATTATAGAAGAAACAAAAGCTTTTGTTGCTATTGATGTAGATAGCGGAGAAGGGTGCTCTCAAGGAGGACTTGGCAGGCTTAATAATGAAGCGGCTCAAGAAATTGCAAGGCAAATAATATTAAGAAATCTGTCGGGAAAAATAATAGTAGATTTTGCCGGTGTTTCTGAATATAAATTTTTGAAAAACAGTATGGAAATTTTAGAAAAAGAGCTGAAAGAAGATGTTTGTAAGGCAAGGGTTTTAGGTTTGAGCAGAGCCGGAAATGTTGAAATTGTCAGAAACAGACGAAGACCTACGTTAAGCGATGTTTTTTCTGAAGAGTGTCAGACTTGTAAAGGGACAGGAAGGGTAGAAAAATGATTTGTGCCATATGTAAAAAAGAATATGAAGATGACAAATATAAGCCTTTTTGTTCTAAAAGGTGTGCTGATATAGATTTGGGTAATTGGTTTAGCGGAAAATATACTTTTGAAGCTAACAGGCTTGATGAAAATGATATTAAAGAACTGGAAGAGGCTCTGACACCGAAAGATGATGCTGAATAATAAAAAACGCCTTAGAAAAAGGCGTTTTTTATAACTAATTATCTTCTTCACTAAATTCTTTTTCGTATTCTTCAAATTCTCCGTTATCGCTATTTTCGTTATATTCAATACCGAGTTTTGATAACATATCGTCGTTAATATCTTCTCGTTGAGCAACAATCCAGTCAGGAACATTAGGAGCAGGCGGAAGTTTTTGTAAAGCTTTCATTTTAGGATCCAAATACCAACGAGGAGAATCGGCAATAATAGGTCTATCAATAAAACTTTGCATTAAAACAACCTGCTTAAGCATAGGTAAGCTTAATAGTTGGGTTGTTGATATAACAGGAGCTGCTTGCAAACTATAACTTACATTTTTAGCAAAAGGATTAGCACCTTTAGATAAACCTTCTTGTTTTGAATAAGAGGTGGTTTGTACAGTCTTATTACCTATCATTTTAGAGAAACGCTGGGCAGTTACTTCGTTGTTTTGAGATAAAATAACTTTGCAGGCGGTGGTAGATATAACTGTTTCAAGGTCATCTTTACCGTATTTACCTGAAATTTGTCCTAAATCTTGTCCGATTAAAAGATAAGAAACTTTTTGACCACGACCAACCGCCGGACCGTCAATAACAGCTTTTAGTTTTGGCAGGGTTGGGAACTCGTCGATTGCGAACAAACAAGGGAAAGGACCCATTTTGCCATCGGTAGCATTCACAAAGTTTGGTGGGTTAGCAATAAGGTAAGATGACATTAAGTCAAAGAATGTACCTGAAATAACACTCAAGGCTTGGGCATCTACTTGGTTTACCGACAAATAAACAGATATAGGCTTAAACTGACCGGTAATAGGATCTTTCATACCGCGCAAATCCTTAAATGTAAGATCGGAAAAGCTTGTTCGGGCTACAACGGCTGAGTTTTTGAAAATACCAATACCTGCAAAAGCGGTAGAAAGTACAGAACCACGCTCTTTATCGGGCATTGAACTGAGTTGGCTAAGCTCCACTATACAGCGTTGAGAATAACCGAATTTACGAGCCTCTTCAATAGCTTCTTCCAACAAGTCTCGCATAGGGTCTGCCATGGCGGCCATTTGATCGCCTTCTTCCAAACGGCGTTTAATGTCTTGAGATTGTTTGATTTGAGCTTCGGTAATCCATTCCAGAATCATAGCAATACAAGATTCATGGCCAATCCATTTTTCCGGTAGCAAAGCCCAAGTTCCGATAGGAAGGTAATTGTCGATATTTAGAGTGCCACCTCGGAGATTTGCCAGTGCGCGGGCGGCTTGAGGGTCGTTCATACTCATATAATAACCCTCTAGCACTTTTTTATCATCGTCGTCCAATTTTCCTTCGAAAACGCGTCCGATAAAGTAGTCGTTGGCGCGAGCTTTTTCGCATTTTGATACAATAAAGTGAATGAATCCGTTTAGGGCTGCACGACCTGTCTTTGACCAGTGGGGGTCTGCACCGCCTTTTGGTTCTTCGACCAAGGTGTTGCACATAGAATCGACATACATATCACGGCCCGGACCTTGAGCAGGAACAGCGTTTGGAGATAACGGGTTCCATGAAGGATAATAAATACCTTCGGCCGGATTGTCCTCCATACCCCAGTTAATGATAAAAACAGGACCTAATTTTGCTCTGGCACCGGAGGTAGAATAGCATAATTCAGGTTTTGGGTCGTTTACAACGATACTCATGGTCGGTGAATTGTAAATGGTAGGCATAACAACACCAACTGTTTTACCGGTTCCCGGAGGAGCGCAGCATAAAACAGAAAGAGTTTCGTTCATTCTTAAAAGTTTACCTTTAAATCTGCCTACAACAATGCAAAAACCATCAAATAAACCCATTTTTTTGACATCTTTTTCGTCAGCTAAACGAGCTGAACCATGAACATTTGATTGGAATCGATAAGGATTGGTTATTGCTCCTAAAAAAGCACCGATTGGTAGTGAAATAAAGGGCAATAGAGGAATCCAAAGGCTTAGAGAAAAAGAGCCGTTGTAGTTCATAAGTTGTTTAAACCAAACCCAGTAGCGATGTTTTAGAAAACCATCACGAGTAAAGATAAAAGATATAAATTTTGAAACATCATCAATGCTTTCTTTAGAAATACCATTACCCACCAAATAGGCTAATGGTATTGAAAAAATTGCAAAAATTATAGTGAGTACAACAGAAATAGCGCAAGCTATAACCATCCACCTGACAGCACTGTTATATTCTTTCCATTCTTCGCCTTCTTTTTCTAAAGCCATTTTTATCCTCTTATTAAGCGATAGTTCTTAGTAATTTTTTGATTTTTTCCAAGACAGATTTATCTGCTTTGTCATCAGCGTCTTCAATGTTTTTGGCAAACAGAGGAATTTCCTTTGGTGTTCCTCTATCTATTCTGGTAACATTTACATTCATATCATTCCAAATATCAAGCATATCTTCGGCATTGATAATGTTTCCTATTTGGATAATCACATAAGGAGTTACGCTAAATGATAAATCAGCATCTTTTAATTTTTCTTCCAAGGTCAATCTGGCAAGATCGGCTTTGCGTACCGGAGAAATTCGGTGAGAACTTTCAGAAAACCATAAAGGTTCTTCATCGTTGAATCTTTCTTCATCAGCCAGCCAATCGCCCGGTTCTTTATCGTTAAGGCATAATAGTATTTGAGTTTTTGAAACGCCTATAAAGTCGATAAAGGTATTTTTGATTGTTGCACCGGTAATAACATCAAAACCTTTTTGTTTAATAATTTCCAAAGTAGAGTTTGCAGAAGCTGTTTTTTGCTTTTGCTGTTGTTGGGGTTTATTATCTGATTTTTTGTTATTTTGCTGTTGTTGAGATTTTTTATCCTGTTTTTTTACAACCGGTTGTTCCTTAGTTTCGGTCGGAGTTTCGACTTTTTCTTCTTTAGGTGCAACAGATTCTTCGAATAGATCAAAATCAATAGTATCTTCGTCAGTTTCTAAATTGAACAAAGAGTGAGAAAATTCTTTAGGTTCCTGAGTTTTGACAGGAATGGGTGTCGGAGCATAATTTATGGGTTTTTTACGAACAGGAGCCCCAGAAAGAGCGGCTCGTTTTTCTTCATTGAAGGCAGATACAGGCGCTTCAACAGGTACATTGGCGCTTTTGGGTCGAATCTCTTTGTAAGATTTTTTCTTATGTACAACCTTTACGGCTGCGGTGTTTTTGATTTGTTTTATCGGTTTTTCAAAAACATTTCCGAACAAACTTAAAGGAACAGACCAAAGATGTTTAAATATAGCGCCCCATTTTATGGTGCTGAGAGCTACCCAAACAGTAATCCATACAGGAATCATACTAAAGACGATTAAAACAAAAGCCCATTCTTTCGGTTCGTCAATGACCCAACCGGATATCCAAAGGTTCCAAGCGTGAAGCCAGTGTGTCCAACGAAGAATATCAAAATACCAGTTTGTGAGCATAATAACTCTTATGCCTTCTAAGAAGAATACGCTCCATAGAAGGCCAACAATTATTATTCTCAACAAAAGTAAAACAGGTTTCAATAAAAACTCCTTAATATTCTTTTATTTGCTTAATTCTAATACAGAATTAGTTAACAACAAATTATTTTTTTGTTTCTTCGCTTATTTTTTTTAGCACATTTGCACGAATCGAAGAAGCTTCCTGATTTTTTTCCGGCTTTAAAGATTCTAGCTCATTTTTCACATCATCAACATATTGTTGAGTTGATTTCATTCCTTTTAACACAATTCTTTCCGGTTCATCAATTTTTTCATTAAAAAAACGATGGAAAACAGCTAAAAACATATTTGCATAGTTTAGTTTTTTAGCTTTTCGAAGTCCGAAAAAATATAAAAAAGGCAAAGACAACAAAAAGGTCAGAAAAATGATATCTTGATAGGTTTTAAAGCTTCCTCCCTTGTTCCAAAAATCTGATATAATATTCCATGAATAAGGTGATAAGATATCAAAATTCCATATCAGAATAAAAAGTTTTTGTGATAGAAAAACGAACAAAAATGTCCATAAAA
>JAEIGA010019687.1_pt1 | contig 10286 bp, 6 predicted proteins | sample 9270691 | NCBI WGS metagenome assembly JAEIGA01 (sample SAMN17057246, study PRJNA624740) | gut metagenome | biome: biome; isolation source: fecal sample | host: Bos grunniens | place: China: Xizang | collected 2019
AAACATCAGCGTTGCCGACATCTCGTCCCGGCTGCATTTCGAATGCATCGGCCAGTTCTCTACCTTCTTCAAAAAGAGAACCGGCCACTCACCACTTGAATTCCGCAAGCAAGGGATTAAAAAAGATTAATCCACATTAAGTATTGCTAAAAAAGGGGCAATGCATTTGTTTTGCACAACAATATTTGCCAACTTGCAACGCGCTTTGCAATGCAGCGCGGTAAATTGATATTATATACAACCTTTTTAAAATAGCGATATGAGAAGAAACATCATTGCAACCGGCATCATTGCCACAATTTTGTTGTTTGCCGCACCGGCAAATAGTACGGCACAGACCGGTACAGAAGCCTACATTGACATAAGCACCACTGTTGAGCGCGAAGTGACACCGAATGAGCTATATCTGCAAATCACAATCAACGAAAAGGACTACAAGGGTAAAAAGACTCTGGAGCAGATGCAGGAGGCTATGATTGCTGCGCTGAAAGCCAACCACATTGACATTACAAGATGTCTCACGCTCAATTATATGGGCAGCGAAGTAGACTACAAGACCTTTTCAAAGAGCATAAAGCCCCAGACCGAAGCTACATATCTGCTAAGGCTCAACGATGCAGCCGTAATGCAGAAAGTCATTACTTCACTTGAAAAGAGACAGATATCGGACATTGAACTGGTGCGTACAAGATTCACAGGAGAGAAGGAACTGAAGAATGAGATGGGCATCGAAGCTATGCAACAGGCAAAAGCCGAGGCACAGATGCTTGCAGGCGCCATTGGACAGGAAGCCGGCAAGGCAATCACCATCAGCTATTGGATGAACAGCGGTCAGACACAGCCCAGGATATACAAGGCACGCAGGACAAACCTTGCCGAGGATGCAGCCATTGACAACGAGATAGGCGAACCGGTAATCAATATTGGCAAGAATACCTACCGTTTTACTGTCAATGTACGTTTTGAACTGAAATAAACTCCCCAATGCGGGCGAACAAAATTACGATATGCGGTGTTCACAAAAAAAACGCCGCATATTATGTATAAGAAATTACTGAAATCGCTGTTCAGCGAACCCGTAACATCATCCACAAAATCCGTTGTATTGCTTTTTGCACGCATCATTTTCGGTGCCCTGTTCCTGTCGCACGGAATAGCGAAGGTACACGCATACAGCGAATTTCCCGACACGTTCCCCGACCCCATCGGGATAGGCAGCTCCCTGTCGTTGTGGCTGGTGCTGTTTGCCGAGATTGTATGCTCGTTAGGTTTCATCCTCGGAGCCCTGTTCCGCCTCTGTCTCATACCGATGATATTCACAATGTGCATCGCCTTCTTCATCATCCACATAGGCGACTCGTTGGCTGTGAAGGAGCCTTCGCTGATGTATCTCACAATCTTTGCCCTGCTATTCATCACCGGGCCGGGCAGATACTCGGTAGACGGAATCCTAAAAAGGATATACCGTAACCTGCAATAAACAAAAATGCGGTTCTACAACCGCATTTTTTGTGTTTATCCCAATCCCTCGAGTATTTTCTTCAGCACCACCGTCGCCGAAATCTCACGGTTGGCAGCCTGGGGAATTACCAACGAGCGTTCGCTCTCAATGACCTCATCAGTGACAATCATATTTCGCCTCACCGGCAGACAGTGCATAAAATAGGCATTGTCCGTCACAGCCATCTGCCGTTCGCCCACAGTCCATTCACGGTCAGTAGAGAGCACCTTGCCATAGTTGTCGCCGGTATATGCAGCCCAATTCTTGGCATAAACGAAATCGGCACCCTCGAAAGCCTTCATCTGGTCATACTCCACGCGGGCATTGCCAACAAATGCAGGGTCGAGTTCATAGCCTTTGGGATGAGTTATGACAAAATCATAATCAGCAGCATTCATCCACTCGGCAAAGGAGTTGGGAACAGCCTGAGGCAAAGCCTTGGGATGTGGAGCCCAAGTCAACACCACCTTTGGACGCGGTTTTGTCTTATGTTCCTCAATGGTTATAAAGTCGGCAAAACTCTGCAACGGATGTCGTGTGGCAGCCTCCATAGAAAAGACAGGCCGGCCTGAGTATTTGATGAACTGGTTGAGTATAACCTCGTTGTAATCGTCGTCCTTATTCTCGAAACGTGCAAAAGAGCGCACTCCAATGACATCGCAATAGCTACCCATAACAGGGATGGCCTCAAGGATATGCTCCGGTTTGTCACCATCCATAATGACCCCACGCTCAGTCTCCAGTTTCCAGGCACCCTGATTGATGTCGAGAACTATTACATTCATACCAAGATTCAATGCAGCCTTCTGGGTGCTCAACCTTGTACGCAGACTCGAATTGAAGAAGACCATCATCAAGGTCCTATTCTTTCCCAATTCGCAGTATTTGTAACGGTCGGCCTTTATTTCAAGAGCCTCATCAAGCGCTTTTTTCAAGTCACCTATGTCACTTACGGATGTAAAATGTCTCATATATTAGAATAGGTATATATTAATCTTCATTTTCCCCTGCAAGAGAGTTTTCTTTTGCAGCACCATTCCTCAACTTGTCGAATGGCTTGACTTTGAACTTCTTCTCCTTTTTCTTTCCCCACCACTTCCAACGGTCGAACTCGAACAGGATTGATGTACCGATACCCTGGATTGTGAGATCGGTTTTTGAGAAGTAGCGGTCATTGGTCTTGCTATAAGCCTTGATATTCCAATTATACTTGGGGCTCATCAGCCACAACAACTCAAAATCGCCAATGAAGTTGCGGTCGGTTATCGGGTTCTCACGGTATCCAAGATTTCCGTTGATTTGCAGACGGTCGTCGAGCAGGCGTCCACGGAGCATTCCCTCGACTTCCATACTGTTCCATCCACGCTCACTGGTAGATATATTGCCCGATATATCCCAATTCCTGTTATTGATGATTTTACCGAGCATATTGTTGAGCTGTCCCGATATGGTATTCGAAATCAAGGACTCGACGGCGGTTGTGGAAGTATTTGTTTCGCTCTCCTGCGCAGCAATGGCATCAAAAGTGTAGAACTTGCCTACACCCAGGAGATAGACAAATTGCATATTCTTCTGCTCGGGCGTGCTCGCGACACTCGCAAGCAGCTCACGCTCCTCCTCACTACCCTCGGGGAGTTCAAGGTCAAATGCAAGATCTGGCGATGCCAAACTGCCGGTGATGTCCATAACACAGTTCACCTTCACCGTCTTGCGTTTGGGAATCTCTGTTGTCAGGTCACTGAGAGATGCCGAAGGAACAAGATACTTTGTCTTGAGGTTCAGTTCGGCATTGTACGGGTCACCGTTGAAAACGAGCGTACTACCTTTGGATATCTCGAACACTTTTGGGAAAATATCCTGTATAGTGAATTTGTATGAACCGCGTACAAGATCCATATGACCTTTCATACTGAAACCAGTCTTGTCATCATATATGGCATTGATGGGTCCATTACCATAAAGGCTGATGTAGTCATCGTTCTGCAAATTGGTGTACACCTTAAGTTCAAGGGCATCATTCACATCAAGCATAAAATCAAGCGTGAGTTTGCTTGCCGTCTTGCTATATGCATCCTTTTTCTCCAAAGGCTGTTCGACAACAGGCTCTTTTTTCTTACGTCTGCTGTTATCGGTAAACGTAACGAAACTATTGTCACGGACACCGCTTGTCACATTTGAATTGTATACAAAGCGGGAACCGGGCATAGTTTTCATATTCGCTTTTAGCCAGAATCCCGAAGCATCACTCTTAATCGTAGCATTGCCGGTTCCAAATACCGTTCCGTAGAATGGGAGCGAGCCGAAATCATTAGTATCATAGACAAGCATATTGTCTGTCTTGATATCCAAGTCGCAAGTCCATCGTCCCAGATTCTTGTGCGTCAACAGTCCAGATATTACACCCTTGTTTCCAAACTTGTCATACAGACTTACATTGTCAAACGAGATGCACCCCTTCGAGAACCTCAAAGTATCACCCGAGAAGTTGTACCAGGTGTTGTTGGCCTTAACATTTGACGAACACTGATTCAAGGCCACAGCACCTTCCAGGTCGACAGAACGCCACTGGCCGTGCAGATGCACTTTGCCGCTGGCATATCCGTTCGTACCGGTGAGGAATCCACCCAGTTTCTTGTCTATAAAGGCAGCATTGATGTTGTTGGCATCAATCATCAATGTTATGGTATCATTTGGTTGGGACAGGAATCCTTTGACGGTTGTCATATCGTCATCCTCGTTAAATATGGCGCCATCAAGGACAATACTCTTTGACTTATCCTCCCAACCTACATAGATTTTTCCGGTACCAACCTCGGCACCATCAATACAGAAATTGCTTACATCGAGGAGACCACCGGCGTTAGGTGCCGACAGCACACCGGTCAGATGGGCGCGGCCGCTTGCCTTTCCGGCGAATTGCAATATGCGGAACTTTGTAAAATCGAACACTGTGGCAACATCCACATTCTTCAAATGTGCAATCAGGCTGTCACTCTGCTCCTTTCCAATGACACCCTCAATCTTCAGTTCCTGTCCTTGGCTTGTAAGACCTACGTTCTCGACAATCATCCTGTCGATTTTTCCCGAAATGGTACCTTCGTTGATAGACCACTCCTGGTTCTTGTGCAACACCCTGTTCTTGTGTATTTTAGCATCGAGTTCCAGCTCGTGGTCGGCGTTGCGGCTAAGGGCAGCATCCATACGCACAATACCATTCATCATTTCGTCCGACTTGAAGTTGTTCCAGTTGATGTGTCCAATAATCTTGTTGGACGCAACATTTGCATTGAGCCTTACGACAATATCCTCCTCACGGTTGTTGTAATCGAACGGTTTACCCTTCTTCACCATCGGCTTGTGGAATTGCGCATTGACAACAAGCCCGTTGTCACCGGATTGTCCTGTAACATCAAATGAACGTATCAGACCACCGTTGATATCAATCTTGTTAATAGAGGCATTGATTGTGAAAATCTTTTCGTGTTCATTGAAGACACCTTTTACGCGGGATGGTTCGAGCACCGTTACGGGCAAGTTGAAGATGCGTGTCAACGGTGTACTGTTTGACACGGCAACATCATAATAGAAATTGTTTGTCAACAACGGGGCATCGTCGTCGGGTGCTGAAATATCCAAAACCGGCAACTGAGCCTTCAATGTCTCTGTCAGGCTTTTGAAGATGCTCTTGAAATCGAAGTCGCCAAATATGCTGGCGCTGACAAAATCGGATGTCAACACAAACATCCTGTCCTCGCTGGCTTTGTTGTCGCTGACATAGAAATTCCTTACGAATGTGGTATCGTCATCATTTATCAAAGAGAGATTATCGACCTTTGCATTTATGACAGTCTTTCCTTCACCGTAATCAATGTATTCACAATTCAGGCCGAAAGAGAACTCCTGCTCTCCCTCGGTATTGTACAGATTAAGATCCGATGGTACAAACTTGTCAGCCTTCAACGTGAGCTTCAGCATTTTCTCATCGGCCGCGCTGTATTTTGCAGCAAATTTCATTTTCACGTTAGGATCGTCCGTCTTGAGCCTTGCCGTGATGGCGTCTGCGGTGTAATGCCCCTTGAAGTCAACAGGAGCATATACGTAATCATTGTATGTGAGGTTTACGACGCGACCTTCCACTTGGGCATTGAACTGCGCAGGGTTCATATTTCCCGAAGCCTGGAACTCAAAATCACCCCCGGTAAGTTGTTCTATGCCGGTGAGTACTGGGAGGTCGAGTTCCTTTCCGTTAATTGTCAAAGCATATGCACCATCCAAAGCCAATGAGCCATTGACAACAAACGTTCCGCTGTTGCAGCCGATGTTGACCTCGCCCACAACACTGTCCATATCAAACTCCACATCACCATTGAGGGAGAGGTGTCCCAATCCGGAAGCTATGTCATAGTCCAAAGTATCAAGCTTTGCCAAGGAAACCAGGGTAGAAGTAATTTTGTCGTCAGCATAGAATTCATCAATTGTCAACCGTCCATTCCTGCGCTCGACAAAAGGCTCCACAACGTTCAATGTGGCCTTGGTAACCAGGCTTCTGTCATTTGAACGCGCCGACAGCTTGAGAGCTACAGAATCTCTCCTGTAATAGCCATCGGCACTGAAAGAGAGTGAAGTGAAGTCCATTTGAGGAAAATCCACAAATGGAGTCAAATCATCGATGGCAATGCCATTACTCTTGACACCGCCCTTCAAGACAATGTTGCGCCAGGCACTGTCGGCACAACGTTCAAGGTGCTTGGCTGCCACATTACTCAGCGGTGTTCTGAGTTCAAAATCATTCAACAGGATATTGTATCCATCCCTCTGCAAACGGGCCCTTACCCTTTCGACATCCAGGCCGCATCTCTCCTTGCCGCTTATGGAACGGATATAAAGTTCGAGTTCATCGGCACACAGTCTCCTGAGCGACACGTTGCAGGCAAAATCGTCAACAGCAATATGGTTCAGGTCCAACCCCGATGCATCATATGCTTCGCTCAACACATCATATGAGAAATGGCCGTCATAGACCAGCAACTGGTTTATCCGCAAATCAATCCTTGTCTTTTCTTTCTTTGCGTCGCCATTGAGAATATCTATCAGATACTGGACATTCAGCTCACTCTCCGGGGTTGCGCGTGACAATCTTATGTCGGGAGCAGCAAACACAAGAGTATTGATTCTTACCTCGCCATCAAGCAATTTCCTGGTCTGCAAATAGACACGCGCCTGGTCGGCACGCACAATCGTATCGCCGTCCTGTCCAAAGAGTGTCACATCATTCAGGCGCACATCGTTCAAGCCACGCACTTCAACCTCTTTCACATCGAGCGGGATTCCATATTTCCCGGTCAATTCGGCAGACACATACGAAGCCAGACGATGCTTTACATCGTCGGCTCTCATCAACATCAACAACAAGAACAGCAAGGCCGCAATTGTTGCCACAGTACCGAATATGAACTTAAAAATCCTTATAGCCTGCAGTTTTTTTATATACTTACAACATCACGCAAACTGTTTGCGTAAAAATTGATGCGAATATACTCATTTTGTACGATAATAGCACATTTTTAACTTAAAAAATAGAAGTAAATTTGTTAACTTTGCACATTATTGAATAAAATCAAAAAAAGAAAAGGCATTATGATAGCAACACTGGTAATTCTGCTTTTGACAATGGTGTTTTTCATCACCGGAAAAATACGCTCGGACATTGTGGCACTATGCGCACTTGCGGCACTCATTGTGTTGGGCATCCTCACACCCGAGGAGGCGCTCTCCGGATTCTCAAACACAGTTGTAATTATGATGGTGGGACTTTTTGTCGTGGGCGGAGCTATCTTCCAGACAGGACTTGCAAAGATGATAAGTTCAAAGCTGATGCGCCTTGCCGGCAACAGCGAGACACGGCTTTTCATCCTGGTGATGGCGGTAACATCACTTATGGGAGCCTTTGTGAGCAACACCGGCACCGTTGCAATTATGATACCCATTGTGGTGAGTATGGCAATGAGCGTCAAGATGAACCCGAGCCGCCTGCTTATGCCGTTGGCCTTTGCCAGCAGTATGAGCGGTATGATGACTCTCATCGGTACCCCGCCGAACCTTGTCATCAACGAGAAACTCATCCGTAATGGCTATGAGGGACTCGGCTTCTTCACATTCTTGCCGGTCGGCCTGATATGCGCCTTTGTCGGAACAATCATACTGCTGCCATTGAGCAGAAAATACCTTTCAAAACCGGGTTCATTGAGCAGCAAGAGTGCCAGCAGCGACAAATCACTGAAGACACTGGTCAAGGAGTATGGCATTGCCAACAACCTGCACAAAGTGCAAGTGAATTCCAAATCCCTTGCCGCTGGAAAGATGATTGGCGAGCTGAACATCAGAAAGCTATACAGCCTCAACATCATCGAAGTACGCCACATTGAGAAAGGACAGCGCAACTTCCTCTCAAAGACAATGGTGCAACAGGCTGCCGATTCCGATACAATGCTTCGTGCCGACGACATCCTCTACATATCGGGCACCGAAGAACAGGTGAAGATATTCGCCACAGACTACAAACTTGCAATCATTGCCGACAACGACGACAAAGGGCTTGATTTCTACGACATAGGTGTTGCCGAGATTGTCCTTATGCCGTCATCTTCAATCATAAACAAGACAGTCAAGGAGATTGGATTCCGCACCAGATACAATGTCAGTATCCTTGGAATATGCCGCAAGGGCGAATATATACGCCAGGCACTTGCCAACGAAACCATCAACACCGGCGATGTGCTGCTTGTACAGGGAACCTGGAGCAACATAGCCAACCTTGAGAAAGAGACCACCGAATGGATTGTTATGGGACGCCCACTCGAGGAAGCCGCAAAGGTAACCCTCGACTACAAAGCCCCAGTAGCAGCAGCAATAATGCTTGCTATGATTGCCGTGATGGTATTCGATTTCATCCCCATCGCACCGGTGACTGCAGTCATCCTTGCAGGCCTCCTGATGGTGCTCACAGGCTGTTTCCGCAACGTGGAGGCGGCATACAAGACCATAAACTGGGAAAGTATCGTGCTCATTGCCGCAATGATGCCAATGTCAACAGCCTTGCAAAAGACCGGTGTGTCGCAATGGATATCGCAGTCACTCGTAACCACATTGGGTGACTACAACCCGATGGTGCTGCTTGCCGCGATATATTTTACCACATCATTCCTCACAATGTTCATCAGCAACACTGCCACAGCCGTGCTTATGGCGCCTATGGCAATGAGCTGTGCACAGTCGCTGGGTGTAAGCCCAGTCCCGCTACTTTTCGCAGTAACCCTTGGAGCCAGCCTTTGTTTTGCATCGCCCTTCTCCACACCACCAAACGCATTGGTGAAGCCCGCGGGACAGTACACCTTCTCGGACTACATCAAGGTGGGACTTCCGCTACAATTGATTCTGGGCATAGTGATGATACTGGTACTCCCGTTGCTGTTCCCGTTCTAACAAAATAAAAACTGCCATTATTACTCGTTTTTGATAAATAATCAGTAATTTTGTCAGCAAATTGAGCAGTATGAATTCAGTTGAAGTACAGAAAGTAAAACAGCAGTTCGGCATAATAGGCAATGACCCTGCACTGTTACAGGCAATAGATACGGCCATCCAGGTGGCCCACACCGACCTGTCGGTACTCATAACCGGAGAAAGCGGTGTCGGCAAGGAATTTTTCCCCAAGATAGTCCACACCAACAGCATACGCAAGCACGGCAAATATATAGCCGTGAACTGCGGAGCCATACCCGAAGGCACCATCGACTCCGAACTTTTCGGACACATAAAAGGAGCCTTCACCGGTGCTGTAAACGAGCGCAAAGGCTACTTCAGCGAAGCCGACGGCGGAACCATATTCCTTGACGAGGTTGCCGAACTGCCACTCTCGACACAGGCACGACTGCTCCGCGTACTCGAAAACGGCGAATTCATCCGGGTGGGCTCCTCCGATGTTGAGAAGACAAATGTCCGCATAGTCTGCGCGACAAATGTCAACCTCTCCGAGGCCATTGCCGAAGGCCGTTTCAGGGAGGACCTCTATTACCGTCTGAGCACGGTACCAATCAAGATACCCGCACTACGCAAACGAGGCGAAGATGTGGTGTTGCTGTTCAAGAAGTTCTCAATGGACTTCGCCGCCAAATACAATGTCCCCAAGATACAGCTTGACGAAAGCGCAATGCGGGCCATTATGTCATACTCCTGGCCGGGCAACATACGTCAGCTCAAGAACATAGCAGAACAGATATCCATCCTGGAGCTGAACCGCGAAATCAACGCCGATGTGGTATCGCGCTACCTGCCAAAGGAACAAAAGAACAACCTCCCCACATTCGCAGGGCACAAGAGCGACGGCAAGACATTCGAAAGCGAAAGGGAAATCCTTTATAGCGTACTGTTCGATATGCGCAGGGACATCACAGACCTGAAAAAGCAGATAGAGATACTGCGCTCGTCACAGGAAAGCAACAAGAACACCACTCCATACTATGCCGAGGCAAACGAGGTTCCTGTTGTCCAGCACCAGATACAGCCATCTTACCAGATACAGCCATCACCACTCCATTACGAACCGGTAGAGAATGTCGTGGACGAATACATTGAGGAAGCCTTATCACTCGATGATGTAGAAAAAAAGACAATATTAGCAGCGCTCGAAAGGAACAAAGGCAAGCGCAGGCACGCCGCAAAAGAGTTGAACATCTCGGAGCGTACATTATACAGAAAAATAAAGGAATATGGCATTGAATGATAT
>JAEIGA010019688.1_pt1 | contig 10285 bp, 9 predicted proteins | sample 9270691 | NCBI WGS metagenome assembly JAEIGA01 (sample SAMN17057246, study PRJNA624740) | gut metagenome | biome: biome; isolation source: fecal sample | host: Bos grunniens | place: China: Xizang | collected 2019
AACATAACCCGTTGTTAGACCGATTTGATTGCCGTAACTTGAAAAACCATGGGCAGCATCACGACAAATTTTTTGTTGTGAAAGTTTACCTTTTAAAGTTTCTTCAAACGGTCTTCTTGGATCAGCTGCGCCCGTAATTCGCATTGATTGATAAACGTACGCTCTACCTGATAATGGGTCACGAATGGCTCCACCTAAACAGGTAGCTGCTCCACCAAAAGGTTCAATTTCCGTTGGATGATTGTGGGTTTCATTTTTAAACATCAATAACCAGTCTTCATCACCTTCGTTAGTATGAATCTTAATTTCTACGCTACAGGCATTTATTTCTTCACTAACCTCTAGGTCATCTAGATAGCCTGTCTTACGTAATTCTTTCATGGAAATAGTCGCTAAATCCATCAAAGTAATTGGTCTTGTCAGATTCAATCCATAAACTAAATGTCTTGAAGCTTTATAATCATTAATATCTTTTTCTAATATTTCTTTAAACGCTCCATCTTGAACTTTTATATCTGTAATAATCGTTGAAAAAGTAGTGTGTCGACAATGATCGGACCAATAAGTATCTAATACTTTAAGTTCTGTTTCGGTAGGATTGCGCTTTTCTTCATCTTTAAAATAATTTTGTGTGACTTTTAAATCATCAAAATTCATTGCCATAGAAGCCGTCTTTAAATATGCTTTTAATTCATCATCATCAAAATCAATAAATCCCTCAATAACCGGAATTTTTTTAATTTCTACTTCCGCATCATCTAAACTTTCTGGTTTAGATAAAGAAGCTAATCTTTGATCAACTGGATTGATTAAATAAGCTTGAATACGTTGGAAATCTTCTTCATTTAAAGAACCCTCTAAAACAATGAGTTTTGCACAACGAACTTTCACATTTTTTTCGCCGGTTAATATTTGAAAACATTGTTCACAGGCATCAGCTCTTTGATCATATTGTCCAGGTAAATATTCAATTGCAAAGACTTTTGCATCACCAAGTGGATAGTTTTCCAAAATAACCTCATCCACCATTGGTTCGCTTAAAACGATGTTGATGCCATCAGCTAATGTTTGTTCATCAACCCCACTAACATCATAGCGATTAACGACTTTAAGATTGTTAAGAGTGTTAATCTTTAGCTGTGAAGTAATATTTTGCAAAATTTTCTTTGCTTCAACCGCATATTCACTACGCTTTTCAACATAGACACGATAAACTTTATTCATAAAGCCCTCCTATACTAAACCTATATCACTACGATAATACTTGCCATCAAAATCTACAACCTTAGCTGCTTCATAAACTTTATTTCTTGCCTCTTCTAAAGTATTAGCTTGTGCACAAATATTTAAAACACGACCACCATTAGTTTCGATATTATCATCAACTTGTTTTGTACCAGCATGGAAAATTGTTACATCTTGAACGTTTTTTAAACCGGTGATAACTTTTCCTTTAGCATACTTTCCAGGATATCCGTTACTAGCTAAAACCAAAGTGACAACTGTTTGATCATTCCATTTAACATATGCTTCACTTAATTTATTTTGGGCCGTTTTTTGCATAATTTCCATCAAATCACTTTCTAAACGTAACATAATTGATTGCGTTTCTGGATCACCAAAACGAACATTAAACTCTAAAACTTTCGCTTTTTTATTATCAATCATTAAGCCAATAAAAATAACACCGCGATAATCAATGCCTTCAGCCTTTAGACCTTTTAAAAACGGATCTAAAATATCTGTTTTAAACATTGCTTCAATTTCTTCTGTAATAAACGGATTAGGAGATGCAGTCCCCATTCCACCCGTATTCGGTCCTTTATTTCCATCAAAAATTTGTTTATGATCTTTTACTGAAACCATCGGAATAATGGTATTATTATCAACAAAACATAATAAAGAACATTCAAAGCCTTGCAAAAACTCTTCTAAAATAACTGTGCTTCCAGCATTATTTAAAGCACCTTCCACTAGGAAATCTTTTAAAGTATTCAAAGCCTCTTTTTCATTCTCACAAATTACAACACCCTTACCTGCTGCTAAACCATCCGCTTTAATAACCACTGGATAAGCAAATTGTTCTAATGCAAAAACCGCATTTTCATAACTATTAGCTTCGACATATTTAGCGGTTGGAATGTTATGTTTAATCATAAATTCTTTAGAATAGGCTTTACTCCCTTCTAATAAAGCTCCCGCTTTCTTAGGTCCAAAAACAAGATGCCCATGCTCTTCTAATAAATCAGCTAGTCCTAAACATAATGGAACTTCTGGACCAATAACCGTAAAATCTATTTGTTGTTCTTCAACTAATTTCAAAATCCCTTCTAGGTTTTCGACATTTCCCGGATGACATATTCCTATCTCGGCAATCCCCGGATTTCCAGGCATAGCGTGGATTTCTTCAACTAAAGGACTTTGTTTAAGTTTATAAGCAATGGCATGTTCACGTCCACCACTACCAATTACTAATACTTTCATATAAGTTATCTCCTAATGTCTAAAATGTCTATAACCACTGAATACCATAGGCATATTCAATTTATTACATAAATCTATAGAGTCTTGGTCTCTTAAACTTCCACCTGGTTGAATAATTGCAGCGATTTTTGCATCATATGCTACTTGTACACAATCCGCAAAAGGGAAGAAAGCATCACTAGCTAAAACCGAACCCGTAAAGTCTTTATCACTATTATTATGAATCGCATTTTCTAACGCCCAAACACGTGATGTTTGTCCGCCACCAATTGCTAAAGTAACTCCATTTTTAACAATACAAATAGCATTTGATTTCACGTATTTTACTACTTTCATACCAAATTCCATATCGCTAATTTGGGTTTTAGTTGGTTGAGCTTCCGTCACAACATTGATATCTTTAATCATTTCATTATTTAAAGTTTGTACCAAAACGTTTCCTTCTAAATATTTAATGTCATATTTCGCTTCTTTAGCAGATAAATTCTTTAATTTTAAAACGCGTAAATTCTTCTTACCTTTTAAAATAGTTAAGGCTTCTTCATCAAAATCAGGAGCGGCTACAATCTCTAAGAAAATCTTATTCATTTCCATTGCTGTTTCTTTATCAACCTTGTAATTAACCGCTACAATACCACCAAAAATAGATTGTGGATCGGCCTCATATGCTTTCATATATGATTCATAACCAGTTTGCCCCATAGCAACCCCACATGGTGTAGAATGCTTGATAGCAGCTGTAACGATGGTGTTGCCGAATTCTCTAACTAAAGCTACAGCACCATACAAATCGTTTAAATTATTAAACGATATTTCTTTACCGTTTAATTGCTCATAATCTAATAAAGTATGTTCTACAAAACTATCTTGATATTTATTAGCTAATTGTTGAGAATTTTCCCCATAACGCAAATGTTCCACTTTCTTTAAAGAAATGTTTAAAGTTTCTGGAAATTCATCACCACAGACCCCAGCAAAATAACGTGAAATCATTGAATCATATGCCCCTGTTGTGGAGAAAGCTTTATACGCTAAATTTAATCTGAATTCATAATCATCTATTTGTTCCTTGATAGCCTCTAAAACTTTATTATAATCTTTAGGATCAGTTACAACTAAGACATCTTTAAAGTTTTTAGCTGCACTGCGAATCATTGATGGTCCGCCAATATCGATATTTTCAATCATATCTGCCATTGCTTTTCCACTTCTTAATGCTTTTTCAAATTCATATAAATTTACACATACCAAATCAATTGGTTGAATATTATGTTCCTTAACTGTTTCAACATGACTAGTTAAATCACGTCTAAATAATAATCCGCCATGAATAAATGGATGTAAAGTTTTAACTCTTCCATCTAACATCTCAGGAAAGTTAGTTACTTCTTCAATCGAAATAGCTTTAACACCATTTTCGGTTAATTTTTTATAAGTCCCTCCGGTTGAAACAATTTCAAAACCTAATTCTTCTAATCCTTGACAAAATTCAACAATACCTTCTTTATTGGTAACGCTAACTAATGCTCTTTTCATACTAATTTTACCCTCTCATCTTCTACTACTAATTTATTGTCACAATATAACTTAACTGCTTTTACTAATAATTTGTGTTCCACATTTAATAAAACTTTTTCTTGCATTGCTTCTGGACTATCACAATCTGTTACATCGATTGCTTCTTGTAAAATAATTGGTCCTCCATCAACTACATTTGAAACAAAATGAACAGTTGCTCCTGCCACTTTAACCCCACGTTTAAATGCAGCATTATGAACATGTAGTCCATAATAGCCTGCTCCACAAAAAGCAGGAATTAAAGATGGATGGATATTAATAATGCGATTTTGATATAGTTGTACTAATTTTTCTGATACAATTGCTAAATATCCTGCCAAAACAATTAAATCTATTTTTTTATTTTCCAGTGTTTCAATAATTGCATCTTCATCCTTTAAGCAAACCCCTTCAATCCCTGAAAGTCTTGCTCTTTCAAGTCCATAAGCTTTCATTCGATTGGAAACAACTAAAACAATTTCACCATTAATTTCTTTACGCTTACTCGCATCAATTAAAGCTTGTAAATTCGTTCCACCACCGGAAATAAATACCGCAATTCTTACCATACTAAATTAACTTCTCCACTATCCGTCACTTTACCAATAACGTAAGATTTTTCCCCAATTTCAGTCAAAGCATTTTGAATGGCTTCTACATCATTATTTTCAACTGCTAAGATAAACCCAATCCCCATGTTGAAAACATTATACATTTCTTTTTCATCAATTTGACCTTTATGCATAATTAAATCAAAGATGGCTGGTCTTGGAAAAGACTTAACATCAATTGTGACTCCTTGACCATCTTTAAGCATTCGCGGAACATTTTCAAAAAATCCTCCGCCTGTAATATGACTCATTCCTTTAATATCAAATCCTTTTTTAAATAAATGTTTGATGGCTTTAACATAAATTTTTGTTGGTGTTAATAACTCTTCACCTAAAGTTTTGTCAAATTCAGGATAATATTGATTTAAATCCAAGTTGTTATCTTTAATAATTACTTTGCGGACCAAAGAAAAACCATTTGAATGGCAACCACTTGAAGGTAAGCCAATTAAAGTATGCCCAACTTCAATTTTGCTGCCATCTAATAATTTGGACTTGTCGACTGCCCCCACACAAAAACCAGCAATATCATAATGGTTTTCAGCGTACATATCAGGCATTTCAGCTGTTTCTCCACCGATTAAGGCGCATTCACTCAACACACACCCATCAGCTACCCCTTTTACTAATTGCTCTATTTTTTTAGGATAATTTTTTCCAACTGCCAAATAATCTAAGAAAAAGATTGGCGAAGCACCTTGTACTAATACATCGTTTACGCACATCGCAACAGCGTCAATACCAATCGTATCATGCTTATCACATTCAAAAGCCAACATTAGTTTTGTCCCAACGCCATCTGTCCCAGAAACTAAGACAGGTTCTTTCATACCTAATAAACTTAAATCAAACATCCCACCAAACGCGCCAATTGAATCAACTGCACCTAGCACTTTAGTTCTTGCCACATGAGACTTAATTAATCTTACAGATTCATAGCCGGCTTCTAAATCAACGCCCGCTTCACGATATTTACTACTCATCTTATATACCTCACCTTTATTAATACTTTTCACAAACTTCTGCATTAGCTTTAATAGCCGCTTGTTCCATTTCAACTCTTAATGCTAAAAGTTTTTCTTTGATTTCTTGATATTTAATACTTAAAATTTGAAGCGCTAAATAAGCGGCATTCTTACTTCCGTTAATTGCAACGGTAGCAACAGGAATTCCTGATGGCATTTGTACGATTGATAATAACGCATCCATTCCGTCTAAATTAGCACCACTTATTGGAAGGCCAATTACTGGTAAAACAGTTTGACTAGCTACCACACCAGGTAAAGCGGCTGCCATCCCTGCTGCAGCGATAATAACTTCTGTTTCATTATGATTAGCTTCATCAATAAAAGCTGCCAATTCTTTGTGGGCTCTATGTGCAGATAAACAACGCACATCGGTTTTCACGCCATATTCCTTTAAAATATTGATTGTTGGTTCAACCTTATTTAAATCACTAAGCGAACCCATAATTATTGCTACTCTCATTTATCTTTTCCTCCATTTTTTATACTATATAAATGAAAAAAGGCAGTTTCCTTACGTGGAAATGCCCAGACGGTCGACAAATACCATTATACTCCCACGTGGTTACATCCACTATTCCGTCAGTTGTATAACTGCTCGTAGTATATCATTTTTTATTCTTACTTACAATCTTTGTAAAGATTGAAAGCATTTACAAGGTTAAAAAAAAATACATTTTTTTATTTTTTATTGCCGATAATAAAGCCTTATGTTAAAATAGCGAAGTAATAATAGAGAGGTAAAACAATGGAAAAAATTTATACAGGAAAGACTAAAGATGTCTATCAATTAGAAAATGGAAATGTCTTATTAAAGTTTAAAGATGATTGTACTGGTAAAGATGGTGTGTTTGATCCGGGAGAAAATGCTGTAGGCTTAACTATCGAAGGGATTGGCCGTGAAAATCTAAAAACATCAATTTACTATTTTGAATTATTAAAGCAAGCTGGTATCAAAACCCACTATGTCAATGCGGATATTGAAAATGCAACAATGGAAGTCTTACCAGGCAAAGTATTCGGTCATGGCCTAGAAGTAATTTGTCGTTTAGTGGCAACTGGTTCTTTTATTCGTCGCTATGGAGAATATATTAAAAACGGAACAGTTTTAGAAGGCGGATATGTTGAATGTACTTTTAAAAATGATGAAAAGGGCGATCCGCTAGTGACTAAAGAAGGACTTGTTGCTTTAGGTGTAATGAGTGCGGAATTATTCGAAAGTATGAAAGAACAAACTTTAAAAATTACCAAAGTTATTGCTGATGATTTAAAAACAATTGGCCTAGATTTATGGGATATTAAATTTGAATTTGGATATAATGGAAACGAAGTGATTTTAATCGATGAAATTGCTAGTGGAAATATGCGAGTTTACAAAGGTGATAAAATCGTTGATCCAATTGAATTGACATCGTTAATTTTAAATAGATAAAAATAAGGGCTTAGTTTAGCTCTTTTTTTATTTATAAAGTTTTTATGTATACACGTGAATTATTGCCATTAATGTCTTTTAACGATTGATAAAACGTAAATCCATACTTTTCATATAAACCCATTTCACTGGTTGAAACATAAATGGCCTTATGTTCCTTTTCTTTCGCAAGCAAACACGCTTTGTTAATTAGTTTTTGCATATAGTGATACCCGCGATATTTGGGGTAAGTATAAACAAATCCTAACCATGGCGATAAATTTGTTTCTTTTATATCATCTTTTTCGGCAAAGGTACAAAAAGAAATTAATTCACATCCATTAACTAACATCAATATTTTAGCCTCGCCCAAAAGCTCGGACACTTTGTTTTCAGCAACAAGTTCAAATAAAAATTTAGCCGCTTCCCAGTCTGCTTTGCGAATTTGATTAAGCCAATAGGCAGTATTGCGCACAGTAAGTAAATCAATTATTTCCATTAATCTTTACCTAAGTATTCATTGATCATTTTTTTGACTTGATACAACTTATCCGCATCATAAACATAATCATGTCTTTCTTTTACAAAATTACTACTACCTCTTTTTTCATAACTATATCGAGGAATTAATTGAATATGATAGTGATTATTGGGACCATCACACATGCTACAAAAATAAACTCTTTCACATCGAAATACCGTTTTAATAATAATCATAAATTGCTTGGCAAAACGAATAATTTTTTCATTAATAAAATCTGGAGCCTCACTCATATCATGATAATGGTTAATTGTAGAAATGCACATGTGTCCATCACTTCTTGGATTTCCCACAAAAAAACATTCAATATCCTCATCAGTATAAATTAATTTGTCACTAATATCACCATATAAAATACCATTATGTTTTTTGTTAAAACAAGTGGGACAAATGCCTAAATCCACCAACTCTGCTGGCAATAATTTTAATAATTCTTTTTCATCCATTTAACAAAAACTCCTCTCTTTTGTATTATAAAAACCACCGTTATGGTGGTTCTATTTATTAATTAATTATAGCCTAATTAAGCCAATTCTAAATATTTAATAAAGCGAGCAAAAGCAATATCATCTTTAAACACAGAGATGTTTGATAAGATGTTTTTACAAACGCTATTAATCTCATTTTTAACAATTACATCTGCTATATCTACAGAATTGTGGTTGCCAAAATTATTGATTAATTTTTCAATCATTCCTTGGTGTTTAAATTCAACACTTTCACTACTTACCGGTAACACTTTTTCACCTGTTAAATAGTCTTTAATAATATCAATTTCTTTTAATAATCTACCTGGAAGGATAAATAATCCCATTGCTTCAATTAAGCCAATACCTTCTTTTTTGATGTTGTGGAACTCTTTATGAGCATGGAAAATACCATCAGGATGAATATCATTGGTTCGATTATTTCTAAAAATCATGTACACTTCATAATGGCCATTAACTTTAGCCGCTATTGGCGACAATGAATTATGTGGTGTTTGTTCGCTATGACTAATAATTTCCGCTTCTACATCAGTATAATTTTGCCATTTCTCAATGATAAATTTAGCTAAGCGTGCTAATTCATCACGATTTTCTGAAACCAATTTAACACTTTTAGCATACCAATTTAATTCTTCAACGCGAACACTAGGATAATCTTGATGACGATATGTGTTGATACATTTAGCATTCATCATCGGTAATCTATATGCACCACCTTGATAATGTTCATGGTTTAAGATAGAACCACCAATAATTGGTAAAGCCGCATTTGAACCAATGAAATAATCATCAAACATGTCCACAAAATCTAAAAGCTTAACAACTGTTTCGCCATTAATAGCCATTGGTTTATGGGTTTTATTGATGGCAATACAGTGCTTATAATAGTAAGCGTATGGTGAAAACTGGATAAACCAATCTTCATTCCCTAAATTAACAGGCATGTAGCGAATCGTTTGTCTTGCTGGATAATTAACACGACCTAAGTAACCTAAATTTTCTTCACATAACATACATTTAGGATAATTGGTTGTTGGTTTATTAGTTAATAATTTAGCAATTTCTTTATTATCCTTTTCTGGTTTACTTAAGTTAATCGTAATAACTAAATTAGGATCATATTCTTCCGTTTCCCAAATTATATTTTTATCAATTGCACTTTTTTTAATATAATTTGATTTAATACCTAATTGATACAAATAATCAAGACTATCATTTTTATTTTCATAAGACTTAAAATTATTAATAACCACACTAGGGGCAGGAGTAATATATCCCATAACCTTAGTAGTTAACATATCTTCCTCAGCACTTAAAATCATTTTTTTATCTAAAGCATAATTATAGACTTTAGCTAATAATTCGTCTGGAAGAGTTAAACTTTCAACATAAGCCTTATCGCAAACGATGTTTTCTTCAGGGACTAAATCAAACATACCATATAAATGATTTTTTGCGTAAATGCTATCGTAATAATCTAGCCCTAAATGATAAACTCCATAATATACTAAATTTTCAATTGTTTGTTTCACAACGATACCTTCTTTACTACACCGAATTATGCTTTAAATCCGTTTGGATTGCTTTTTTGCCAGTTCCATGCATCACGGCACATTTCATCAATGCCATATTTAGCTTTGAATCCAAGTTCGTTATAAGCTTTTTCACATGAAGCATAACACATTGCAATGTCGCCAGGACGTCTATCTTTAATTTGGTAAGGGATTTTAAATCCACAAGCTTTTTCCATAGCAGCATGTACTTGTAATACACTATAACCAATACCTGTTCCTAAGTTATAAGTTACTAGGCCAGGATTAGTGAATAATTTATTTAAAGCTAATACATGTCCATTTGCCAAATCGCATACGTGAACATAATCTCTAACCCCAGTACCGTCAATTGTATTATAATCATTACCAAACACACCTAAGTATTCTCTTTTACCAACAGCGGTTTGTGTAATGTAAGGAACTAAATTATTAGGAATTCCATTAGGATCTTCTCCAATCAATCCGCTTGGATGTGCACCAATTGGATTAAAGTATCTTAATAATGCAATGTTCACATTTGGATTTACTAATGCGTAATCTCTTAACATGTCTTCAATCATTAATTTAGTGCGTCCATATGGATTAGTAACGTGTAAATCAAATGTTTCAAAAATA
>JAEIGA010019689.1_pt1 | contig 10285 bp, 6 predicted proteins | sample 9270691 | NCBI WGS metagenome assembly JAEIGA01 (sample SAMN17057246, study PRJNA624740) | gut metagenome | biome: biome; isolation source: fecal sample | host: Bos grunniens | place: China: Xizang | collected 2019
AGCTACCTTTCATGCTCAGTCTGAGAATGCCACAGACGCCTGTGAGGGTCACTTTCGAAAGATCGTCAGTCTTTCCCCACATCGGGAGAGATCCAAGAATCTGGGATGGCATCTTATGGCTGACCTTTGTGTCAAGAATGCCCCTGAAAGTAATGCCGTCGCACCTCGAATCTGAAGGATGACATACGATAAAACTCTCACCGGCAGGTTTCCGACCGCCAAACGCAGCTGTTGTGTAGCCAGCTCCGGAACGATATGTAAATTCCGAAGGTGTGTAGTCGGCGTCTCCAAAGACAGCAAGCTTATCTTCCTCGCTCCATGTCAGGACGGCATCCGTGCCGATCTGCGACTTCGTTTCGAAATTACGGATAGAGACAAATGCCACATCCGCTTCTGGGGCTGGAGTCGCATCTTCCTTCTGGCAAGAGGCCAAAGGAAGCAATATAAACAGTAGTGAAAATACTTTTTTCATAGCTCTATCCTATTATTCGATTATGTCAATTGTCCGGGTGAAACTGTCACTCGCGCCATATACATCTGTCACAGTAAGCGTTACAGCCACTCCAGATGCAGGTGCATCAAAGACGAGAAGAGGGCTCTGAATCTCATATACCTGGCCGTTGATATCCCAACGCCAACTATTCACGCCTCCGATATCATCAGCTGATTTGTCCTCAAAAAGGACTTCCTCACCTACCTTCACCACCGCAGGGCATTCAAAAAATGCCCAAGGTGTGTCATTTTCATCAGTTACAAGAATCTGCTTGGAATATGTATCCTGACCGGCACCAGCCTCCGCGTAAGAAGTAAGCGTAATTGTATAAAACCCCGGGGTGCTGTATGTCAGACTTTCAAGGTCAAGCACATAATGTACATGCTCTCCTTCAGCACCTTCACATTCCCATTTGCAGAATGCAAGAATATCGTTGACAACTTGAGATGTGTTCTCGATGAAAACTTCTTCACCCACCTGATAGACATCCTTATTGGTAGTGAATCCCGCTGTAACTTCCACAACCGGTGCCTTTGAACAGGCCACTGCCGCCAGAATAAGGACGGAACAAAATAACTTTCTCATAGCACTATCAGAATTTAAAGGTTATAGAAATAGGATAATGGTCAGAAATATATGTTATTCCAGCATACTTATCTCTGACTGTAGTGAAGTTATTCACACTGGCAAATCCTTTGCTCCATGCGTGATCAAGCGTCTGAGCATATCCTCCAAAAGCATTATGAGTCTTGTGAGAATCTCCGATTACAGCCTTTATACGACAACTTTCCAAACCCCACTTCTTGATTCCGCTGAAGATTCCATCTGTTTCATCACAGTTGAAGTCACCCAGAAGCACGACTGGAAGATCCTCAGTGACAATCTCGCCAAGTCTGGCAAGGATCACGTCCATTTCCGGCTGCCTTGCATGAGCCGCAGAATACTCAAGGTGCGTGTTGAAGAAATAGAACTCCTTACCATCTTTCTTAAGCCTCATCTTTCCCCATGTACAAACACGATAGTGGTTTGTATTAGGATAGCGGCTCGGAGTGTCAGGTGTACTTGTCAGATAGAAAGTAGCATGAGAAAGAACCTCCACAGAATCCTTCATATAGAATACTGCGCACTCTTCACACTCCTCATCAGGGCCATTGAGGTTGATGCCGATGGCTGCATATCGAGGATCATCCTCAATGATATGTTTTCTCTGAATGATATTACACTCCTGAGAACCCATTACAAGAGGGCTCTGCTCCTGGAGCATTGCCTTCACCGCAGGACGGCGCGAGGCCCAGCTACGCTCTCCGGGATCGTTGCTTGATGCTGACCTGAGATTGAAGGACATAACCTTGACCGTTCTTCCGCCGGCACCGCCTTCCGAATCCTCATACCAGCGGGAATAATCATAATCCCTCGGTTTGAAACATCCTGAAGCCATGAGTGTCACAGCCAGCAGTGACAATATTATTTTAAAACCTTTTATCATAATCTTTATTTTTACTTCACTTTATTATAGAGATCCTTCGCTCCGCTCAGGATGACAGAGCAGGTTGTTACCAACCCGGGTTCTGCGAGAGCGAATAACCTCTGGCAGCATATTCTCTGATGATCTGCGGAGGAACAGGATCCAGATACTGCCTGTCATCGTCATGCCAGATACGTGGCACTGCCAGCCTGTACTCCAGATCAAATCCTCCGGCAGGATTCGGAATTGCACGAAGTCCCTGACTGCTTGAATCCTCAGGAAGGATCTGCACATAAATATCCTTATACGCTGCAGGAATCTGAGCCAGCGGCTTCTCTGAGAAGTAGAGTTCATCCCTACCTAGGCCTCTTACATCAACTGGTACATCCAGAGCCGGGATATGAATTCCTGTCCAAGGAAGGTCCTCGATCAGGTGCCCCTCTGCCCAACGGTTCAGGTCAGATGTACGGAAGCCCTCAAAGAACAGTTCAATGGACCTTTCGCGACGGATCTCCAGAATAACAGGATCAGTCACAGTCGGGTAGAATGTCTGCTGCAGATAGGTATCAATCGTGCTTGGAAGATTCTTAAGTCCGGCTGTAATGCCTGCTCTTGAACGAAGCAAACCTATGGTATTCGCCCAATCTACGTGAGTGATTGTTCCAAGTTCAGCCTTTGCCTCAGCATAAATCAGAAGAGCCTCAGCATACCTCATCAAAGGCAATGAATTAGTGCCGTCCGAAGAGTCGTTATATGTCGTATTGTCAAGAGTGAACTTGATGATCTGGTATCCAGTGACGGCATTCTGGTGAAGGATGTCAGGCACCAGATCGGCATGACTTGCCCCTACCGAACGGTACTCCGGAAATTTCAAAGTCTGGCTCAAACGCTTGTCTCGTCCTGCAAACTCGTCCTTAAACAATACAGTTGAATAATTCGGCTTTGAAGTGAAAGGAGTACCATCCAGATTAAGATAAGTGTGAACAAATGCTCTGGACATGCAGTCGCCATTGCCATAGTTGCTGTTGAAATGCCTGTTTGCAGAGCTGCACACACCGTAAGCAGGATCAGTACAGAGGCCCAGAATCACCTCTTCCTCAATAATAGCCTCACTGTGGAAAACAGCACGATATGCACCCACCTCATTCTGACCGTTATTGAAAGTTGACGTATTCAAAGAGAACTTTCCGGACTGAATGATCATATTGGCTGTAGATGCAGCCAATCCATAAAGCTCGTCTGATGTATAATACAGATCTTCCAGATTATGGTACTTCTTCCACGATGCCTCATATAGACAGATTCGAGCCTTAAGAAGCAGTGCCGCATACTTTGAAACAAGGGAGTTTCCGACAGATTCCTCTGTTTTAAGATGCTCATAACAGTAATCAAGGTCTCTGATAAGATTTTTTACAATCAGATCTCTCGGATCACGGTTCTTATACATTGTAGCCTCATCTGTACTGCTGATGACATGCTCAAACCATGGAACGTCTCCATATGAACAAAGCTTGTCAAAATAGAACCATGCACGGAACCAATAGCCAAGAGCGATATAATGCTCCTTGATATCCTCATCAACCGTGCAGTCCTCGCTCTTAAGAGCATCAATAAAATAGTTGACTCTTCGCAGACCGCTCCAGCTCCAGGATGTAGTCTGTTCGGGGTTGTAGGTTCCGTCCACATAAAAGTCCCAGTAGCTGTTTGCAGCGCAATAGTCAACATGTGAGGACTCTGAGTAGAACACATTGTCAAGAGACGGAAGCATCGAGTACAGCGAATAAGAATATGCTGCGATACCATTCTCCGAGCTGAACACAGTCTTTCGGTCTGACTGAGTGACAGGAGACTCTATCAAGGTGCAAGAAACCGCATATGCTCCCACCAGAAGCATTGCACAAATATATTTTATCATTGTAGTTTTCATTGCATCATTAGTTTAGAATTCGATTTGCAGGCCGAAACTGAATGTCCGCATTGTAGGATAGTTGTAACCATCACCCTCTGCGCCACCAAGGTCACTGTCTGATCCGTAACATACAGTCACGACATCGAAGTCCTTGGTATACTTATGCATCGGAGACCATGTCCAAAGGTTCTCTGCAGCAAAGTAGACCATCAGCTTGGACATCTTGGCCTTCTCGATGAGCTTCTTAGGGAAGCTATAGCTGAGCTGGAGGTTCTTAAGGCGGATATAAGAAACATCCATCATGTAACGGTCAATACGCTTATTCTGCCATGAGATTCCGCAGTAACCGGTATACTTAGGTAGAAGCGCATCGGGATTTTCCGGAGTCCAGCTGTGGTCAAGCTGCCATTTGTAAGCCATCGCATAAGGACGGCAGTACTGTCCCCAGAACGGGCCTTCCTTGGTCGGACACCACAGACGCTTGCCCACACCCTGGAAGAATGCCGAGACAGACACCCCATGCCAGCTTAAATCAAAGTTGAATGAATATGGGAAACGTGGGTTTGTGTTACCGATGATAGTCTGGTCACCAGGATCATCCACCGTGTCAGAACCGGAATCAATCATATTATTATTGTTAAGGTCAGAGAAGATCACGTCTCCAGGATAAGTCTTACCGTCATCATGCATACGGATTCTTGTCTGTTCGTATGGAATTCGAAGACCTGTATTGACATCAATCCAATATGTGTCGATCTGCTGCTGATTCTGGAAGAGTCCCTCTACACGCCATCCCCATACGTCACCAATCTCGTATCCTGCATAGTAATCAGTTATTGCCATTGTCGGATTGAAGTACTTCGTGATGAATGAACGACTGTCCGCAAGAGTTGCCTTGATCCCGTATGAGAACGGCGAGGTACCGAGCTGGAAGCTGTCGTTCCAAGAGAGTGAAAGTTCCCAACCGCGGGTGTACATGTCCGCATAATTTCCTTTTGGTGCATCAGCTCCGTATGTGTCTGGAAGTGTTGGGCCTGGAGTGTACATATCGTATGTACGGCGGTTGTACCAGTCAAAGACAAAGTCCATCCGGCCATTGAACATAGTAAGGTCCAGACCGAAGTCAAGAGTCTGAGATGTCTCCCAGGTAAGATTGTCCGGAATCTGCGAAGGAAGGCTTGTGTAACGAAGTCCGCTGACACCATTCAAGGTACGGCTCCACTCACTCACACCTTTACCGAGATTCGAGTATGCGAATTTCTCCACGAAAGCATATTCAGCCACGCTACCGTTGCCAAGTTCTCCAAACGATCCACGCACCTTAAGGCTCGTAATCCACTTCGGACTGATCTTGAACCACGGCTCCTTGGAAATACGCCATGCTGCAGAAGCAGATGGGAAGAAGCCCCACTGGCTGTTTGTCGGAAACTTCGAAGATCCGTCATAACGTCCGTTGACCTCAAGGAGATATCGCTCGTCAAATGAGTAGTTGAGACGGAACATAAAACCTGCAACCCTCCACCTTGTCTCATTGGACTGGACAGTCATACTCTCACCGATGGCAAGATTAATCGCATCTGTATCAGGGGTGATGAGCTCATATCTTCTGGCAGTCACTCCTTTCCAACGCTGCTGCTCGTAGTTGTAGCCGGCCATCGCCTTGAAATAATGCTTCCCGGCAAAAGTGTTCTCATACTCAAGATATGCATTGGTTGCAAGGTAATTGGTGTTTGAGAAATACTCCTGCAGATAGTCATCCGCACCCGGGGTTCCAAGATATTCGATTACACCCGGAGCATTGCTGTAAGGCACTACCGTACGCTTGGTGAGTTCATTGTTCTGATGATTTGTAAACGCAAAATCCGCATTCACACGGAACGTATTCTTGAAGAACTCCGCTCTGAGAGATGTCTTGGAGGTAAGGTCATGGGCCTTGGTGTCCGTGTAGTTGTTCTCAGTCACCAGACCTCCGACAGCATAAGCTCCTGACATTGTCAAAGTTCCGTCAGGATTGAAGATAGGCACACTTGGATGTCCCTCCGAGTTGATTGCAGACCAGAAGTTACCAGAACTCTGCTGATTGGAAGTACTTGGAATATGATAAAACTCGTTGCTGTATGTCAGGTTCTCTGTGAGTTTTAACCACGGACGAAGATTTGCCGAAACCTTCGCACGGAGATTCATTGTCCTGAATTTGTCAGTGCTGCGGGTAAACAGACCGTCATACTGATAGAGACGACCTGAGATGTAATAACTGACATTCTTTCCTCCTCCGCTCACTGACACATTGTGGGACTGAGCTGTGGTGTAATCCCTATAGAGGAAGTCGTACCAGTCAGTGTTACCATAATATACATATTTGCCGTCAGGCCCGACTTCAGTAGTACGCCTGATGCCGGCAAGCTGACGCTGACGAAACTCCTCGAGCCACGTACGTGAGAATGGCTGCGACTTATTCAATGAAGTTGCATATTTGCCTGACACACTATAATATGCCTCAGAGAACAATGAAGCATATACAAAACCATCCGTAACAACATCAGGAACGGCAGTCGGGTCCATCACGGACACGCTTCCGCTATAGCTGATCTTTGGCTTGCCCTCACCCGAAGGGTTCTTGGTCGTGATGATGACAACTCCATAAGGAGCCCTTGATCCATACACGGCAGCTGATGCAGCATCCTTAAGTACGGACACACTCTCGATGTCATTAGGATTAAGCGTGGTAGGGTCGCCCTCTACTCCATCAATGAGAATAAGAGCGCTACCTCCTGCACCGATGGAAGTCGCACCTCGGATATTGTAGTCTGCACTCCGGCCAGGCTTTCCGTCGATAAGTTCGATGTTAAGGTTAGGTACCACACCCTGAAGCATCTGTGTGGCATTGGCAATAGGACGCCCACTGAACACCTCTGAACTCACCTGATCCACTGCACCGGTAAGGTTTTCCTTTTTGACAGAGCCGTAACCGACCACAACGACTTCATTAAGGAACTCCGCAGACTCTTCAAGGCGTATCCTGACTCCGGACATCTCCTTTGTGGCCTCTATGGTGTAGTCGGAAAATCCGATAGAGCTGACAACAAGGGTTGAGCCCTGAGGTACTGACAAAGAGAAGTCACCGTCAAGACCGGTAACGGTGCCGGAAACTGTTCCCTGCACCATGACAGAAGCTCCAATCACTGGGAGCCCCGACTTAGCCTCAACCACAGTGCCCTTTACCGTCACTGTATTCTGACCCCACGCCAAAGGTCCAATCAGAGCCAGCAGGACAGCAAGAATTAGCTTTGCGTTTTTTGCTCTCATATAGTTATAGGTTAATAATTATTCAGTGTGCGCACACAACCGATTTCAAAAAAAATATATTATCCGTTTCAGGATCCACCTGAATACATTTACTGTGTGCGCACACAATCAATCGCAAATTTATAAAAATTTTCGTATTTCCAAATTATCAGAGAATATTTTCTTTAAGTATCACATCAATATGCTGCATTTGCGGCAGATTTGTGTCGGGAGAACCGTACAGAAGGAAATGCAGGACGGACTCTATGCAGTTGAATCCCTGTTTCTGAGGATGCTGATTGATGATGAATGTCAGAGTGTCTTCCTTAATGCAGCGCTCATTGCCATGAGTCACATCATAACCACCGACACATATGTCTCTTACGCCAAGCCTGACAAGGGCGTCAGATATGAGATATCCGGTAGAGATCATCACGGCTATGCTCTTCACATCCGGAAAGGCGCTCAGGAAATCGCGTATCTCCTGGATGTTTGCCTGCGGGTCATCAGTGGTATAGTAACCTTCCCTTATTGTCCGGGACGGGTTGACTACCGAATAGTATTCACGAAAGGCCTCCGTGCGGACAAGGGAGTTATTCGACATGAGGGTACCTGTACGTTTTGGAAGGAAGATGGCCACTTCCCCGTCGGCAGGCGTGAAGGCTTCGGTCATACGGGCCATAATGCGGCCGCAAGCAGTCTGATCCGCCATATATGTGGCAACCGGGTTACAGTCTGCTATCTTACCGTCCACGAAGACATACGGAATGCCACGATCATCCAGCTGCTTACAGAAATCCTTGGTTTCCGAGACAAAGGTCGGAGCTATGATGACCGCTGAACAACTGTCCTCAAGTATGCCGTCAAACACTTTTTTGCATGAGAAAGAGTCGAACTGGTCAAAAAAGGCAAACTTGCAGTTTATGGATATGTCACCATATTCATGCAGACCCTTGTTTATTCCGTCATAAACCAGATCCCAATACTCCCCTTTCTGCGAAAAAGGGATTGCAGCCACAAGCTTCAATGATTTGCCGGTCTTCTTGAATGCCACAGCGGATGTGTGGATATTCCTGCGGTAATTACATGTCTTCAGAACTGCCTGTACCGCCTTCATTGCCTCTGCGGACACATTGCCCCTGTTGTGAAGTATACGGTCAACTGTTCCTACCGACACACCTGCCTTCTGTGCTATCTGTTTGATTGTAAGTTGTTGAGTCATTGTTCTTGCAGTCATTATGATTTGCAAAAATAGTGATTTTGCCATGAAATTCATCAAATCGGAAATATTTTCATTTTTTCTTGTGTGCGCACACGGATTTTTATATATTTGCGCCGGTTTGCGTTTAAGAACAACAATGACAATACGATATGAAGAGATTACAAGGGAAAACAGCAGTAGTCACAGGTGGCTCACGCGACATCGGAAGAGCTATCTGCGTAAAGCTCGCAGCAGAAGGAGCTAAAGTGTGCATCAACTATCTCCGCAATGAGGAAAAAGCACTTGAGACACTTGAAATGGTGAAAGCTATCGGAGGAGAAGCCATACTGTATCGTGCGGACGTGACCAAGGCAGAGGAAGTCGCTGCAATGCTGCAGGCAGCAGCTGAGGTATTCGGCGGAAAGATTGACATTCTTGTAAACAATGCCGGAGGCCTTGTCGGAAGAAAGACTATTGAGGAACAGGACGAAGAGTGGTTTGACACTCTCATAGACCTCAATTTCAAAAGCTGCTGGCTTTGTACCCGTGATGTATTGAAGTACATGGACAAGGGAAGCATCGTGAACATTTCATCACAGGCTGCACGCGACGGCGGTGGCCCGGGATCATCTATATATGCATGCGGCAAGGCTGCAATGCTATGTCACACAAGGGCTATGGCCAAGGAGCTCGGTCCACGTGGGATCAGAGTGAACTCTGTATGTCCGGGCATGATCAACACTTATTTCCATGACACATTCACGGCTCCGGCCGGACGTGAGAACCTGCATCGCACAGCGCCTTTGAGACGCGAAGGCGAGGCTTGCGAAGTGGCTGACCTTGTGTGCTACCTTGCTAGTGACGAGGCTGCTTACATAACCGGCAATGGCATTGACATAAACGGTGGATGTCTATTCTCATAAGGCAGGTAGCTATGAATAGTATATCAAGCACATTGAAGCGCTGGATCGCACTTGTCGGTCCGGGGCTTTTCTGTTTAGGGTTCACGATAGGTACCGGAAGCGTAACGACTATGGTGAATTCTGGCGGCCGATATGGACTGGCACTGCTTCCTGTGCTCGCCTTGAGCGCATTCTTTACTTGGGTGATGACGGAAGCATACGGGCGCTATGGAGTGGTGACCGGACAGACAGCCATCCACGGCATCAAGACCACATTGAAAGGGGGCAAGGCTTGGGCTTGGGTGCTGATTGCCGGACTCGTAGTGAGCCAGTGGATCAGCCTTTCAAGCATATTGAACATTGTTTCCAATGCAGTGGCGGAGGTGATGATGCTATGTATCCCGTCTATTCCTAAGGCTGCGACATATTGGATAGTGATAGCTACAGCCGTGCTTATTGCGCTGACCATCTGGATCCTGCTGAACAAGGGCAATTATTCGACATTCGAGAAGATACTGTCGTTCCTTGTGACCATGATGGGGTTTGCATTCATCCTGTCTATGTTCATCGAACTTCCTGATCCGGAAGCATTCAGAAAGGGTTTTGAGGTTCTGGCACTGAACAGTTCTGATGCAGGACTTTTCGTTGCCGCATTTGTAGGAACGACTATGTCATCGCCGACATTCGTCATCCGTCCGCTTATTCTCAAGAGCAAAGGATGGGGAGCTGCAGAACAGAAGGTACAGAGGCGCGATGCGATTGTGAGTGCGTCACTCACTTTCCTTATCAGCGCATCTATCATGATCGCAGCTGCAGGAACATTGTTCGCAAACGGCATAAAGATCGACAGAGTGCTTGATATGATATATGTCCTTCAACCGATTGCAGGCCGATTTGCTGTGGCATTGTTCGTTGTGGGACTTCTGGGAGCAGGACTTTCATCCATCTTCCCTATCATGATGCTTGCAGCAACGCTCCACAGCGATTACAATCACGGGGAACTCAGGACCAGGACCAAGCCGTTCATGAT
>JAEIGA010019690.1_pt1 | contig 10285 bp, 10 predicted proteins | sample 9270691 | NCBI WGS metagenome assembly JAEIGA01 (sample SAMN17057246, study PRJNA624740) | gut metagenome | biome: biome; isolation source: fecal sample | host: Bos grunniens | place: China: Xizang | collected 2019
CAATGCAGACCGATGTCGCCGACAGCTATTATAACTCGGCATACTATAACAACTACTATAACTATCTCTATGGTTATGGTAACTATGACGGCTACGGATATAACAATGTCTCATCATACTATGACCCCGACAAGCATATAAAGATGTATGGTGCATCTATTGGTTGGGGACGCCGCCTGAACTGGCCCGATGACAACTTCTCATTCTCGGCCGAGCTTAACTATCAGGTTTACTCGCTCAAGGATTGGCAGTACTTCCTGATAACCGATGGTGTCTGCAACAACCTTAACCTGCAGCTCACATTGGGACGCAGCACGGTTGACCATCCGTTCTTCCCACGCCAGGGTTCGGAGTTCTCGTTCGTAGCATCGGCTACACCTCCATATTCGGCTTGGGACGGAAAGGATTATGCCAACCTGGCGAAGAATGTCAATTCTCCGTCTTACAAGGATGAGTTACGCGACAAGCACAGGTGGATTGAGTACTATAAGTTCAAGTTCCGCAGCAAGACATATACATCGCTCACTCCGGGCAAGTATAACCTTGTGCTCATGACCCGTGCCGATTTCGGTATCCTTGGCAGCTATGACAAGAACAAGAAGTCTCCGTTCGAGACATTCTATGTGGGTGGTGACGGTATGAGTGGATATTCTTATAACTATGCTACCGATATGATTGCCCTACGTGGTTACGAGAACGGTAGTCTCACGCCATATGGTTACGAGGGTTATGCCTATGCGCGTCTTGGTCTTGAGCTCCGTTTCCCATTCATGTTGCAGAACGCCACAACAATCTATGGTCTTGCATTCATTGAAGGTGGTAACGCATGGACCGATGCTACAAAGTTCAATATCTTTGACCTGAAGCGTAGTGCCGGTGTAGGTGTGCGTGTGTACCTGCAGATGATTGGTCTCATCGGTATTGACTGGGCATATGGTTTTGACAATGTTTTCGGTTCTTCACAGTATGGTGGAAGCCACTTCCATTTCATCCTGGGACAGGAATTCTAACAAATAAAATATTACAACTATGAAAAAGTTATTTTTTGCAGTAGTGGTTTCGCTCTTCTCATTCTTGGGAGCTCAGGCGCAGAAGTATGTGACTGTTGATATGGAGTATATTCTCAAGAATATTCCTGCATATGAGCGCGCGAGCGAGCAACTCAACCAGCAGTCACGACGCTGGCAAGGAGAAATTGAAGAACTTGTACAGGAGGCCGAGACCATGTACAAGAAGTACCAGAGTGAGTCGGCATTCCTCTCCGATGCACAGCGCATTGAGCGCGAGGATGCAATCCTTGCCAAGGAGAATGAGGCCAGGGAATTGAAACGCCAGTATTTTGGCCCCACAGGTGAACTCTACAAGAAGCACGAGAGCTTGATTGCGCCTATCCAGGAAGAGGTGTACAATGCGGTCAAGGAGGTTTGTGAGAACAAGAAATATACTATGGTATTTGACAAATCTTCGGTTGCTGGCCTTATATACTCGTCACCCTCGATTGATATCAGTAGCGAGGTACTTGTAAAACTGGGTTACTCGGAGTGATTTTGTTGTTTTCAACGGGGAATCTCGTAACAAAAGAGTTGCTTTCCCGTCATTAGATAGAATATTGTTTAACTTAATATTTCAATACAATGAAAAAGTTTTTATTTTTGATTTTGATGCTTGCTCCAATGAGCATGCTCGCACAGAAGTTCGGTTATGTGAATTCAGCTGAGATTATTCAGGTTATGCCTGAGTACGGCAAGGCTATCAAGGAGCTTCAGAACCTTGAGAAGCAGTACACAGACGAGTTCAACAGTATGCGTACCGAACTCGAGAAGAAGGGTACAGAGTTCGAAAAGATGCAGAAGGAGAATACTCCCGAGAACATCCTCAAGCGTCGTTATGAGGAGTTGATGCAGATGCAGCAGCGTCTCCAGGAGTATAGCCAGGAGGTTCAGAACAACCTTGCAAAGGTTGAGACTGAGAAGATGATGGAGATTCAGGCTGCTCTCAAGAAGGCTCTTGATACTGTTGGCAAGGATGGTTCATATGTTTGCATCTTTGACTTGGCTGGTGGTATTCCTTTCATCAACACTGCTCTCTGTGACGATGTTACACAGAAGGTAAGAGGAAAACTTGGCATTCCTGCCAATGCAGTTCCAGCATCTGTTAAGTAAGATATAATGTATTCATAGGGCAACTCCCTACTGTAGGGAGTTGCCCCTGTTGATTAAAGTTGGTATTTCTGTAAACTGTCACTTATATTTCAGATATGCGTAAAATCTTTTTTTTGTTGTTCGTCCTTCCTTTTGCAACCTGTGCCTATTCACAGTTTGGCCATTATAGTACTTCTCGCGTGCTAAAAGCATTGCCGGAGTATGCAAAGGCTGTAAACGAGTATGAGCGTCTTTGTACACGCTGCGAAAAGGAGATTTCATATAATCAAAAGGAATTGACCCGTAAATATGTGTCTTTTCTTGATGGATACCGCGACTTTCCGGAGCCTATTCTCCGTAAAAGGCAGAGTGAGTTGCAGCGTCTTGTGGATAACAGTGTAAGTTTTCGCAAACAACTTAAGGTATGGCTTGCCCAGGCAAAGGATTCTCTCTACGCTCCGTCATATCGGATTATGGACGAGGCTATTGCAAAGGTTTGTGTAGCCTGTGACCTTGATTATGCAATAGACAGTGATGTGTTGGCATATAGGTACATTAACCCCAATAAAGGTGTTGATATAACCCGCATGGTGATTGATGCAGCTCTCAATCCCGACAAACCTATAACTGAGGTCGATGGTTATAAGGATTTCATGGACCGCTACAGGCCTGTGGTGGTGAAGGAGCCGGAATCAGACGAAGTCTATGAAGATACAGAAATAACCGAAGAATGGACGCCTGCTGTCAATGAAACAGAGGGGGTAGGCGATGTCTATCGTAACGATACCATGCAATGACCGTAACTATGGATAAATTAGTGCAACTTTCAAAGGAGGCCGGTCCTATCGGGATTTTTGATTCGGGGTATGGCGGCCTTACAATATATGATGAGATAAAGAAACTGCTCCCCGAGTACGATTACATCTACTTGGGCGATAATGCCCGTACACCATACGGAACACGCTCGTTTGATGTGGTGTATGAGTTTACACGCGAGGCGGTGAATTATCTTTTCCGTCAAGGTTGCCAGCTTGTTATCCTTGCCTGCAACACGGCGTCGGCAAAGGCGCTCCGTACAATCCAGCAGGTTGATATTCCATTGCAGGATCCTAATCGCCGTGTATTGGGTATAATACGTCCGACAGTTGAGTGCATCGGTGAGATGACCAATAGCCGTCATGTCGGCGTGTTGGCTACAGAGGGAACAATAAAGTCGCTCTCATATCCACTCGAGATACGCAAGCTTTTTCCCGAGATTGAGGTTACCGGCGAGGCGTGTCCAATGTGGGTTCCGCTTGTTGAGACAAATGAGTATGCCTGCGAGGGTGCCGACTACTTTGTAAAACGCCATATCGACAATCTGCTCTCACATGACCCCGAGATTGATACCATAATCCTGGGTTGCACACACTATCCAATACTTATAGAAAAAATAAGGAAATATACCCCCGAGGGCATAAGGCTCGTTACCCAGGGTGCTGCAGTAGCAGCCTCATTGAAGGACTATCTGCATCGTCATCCGGCAATGGACGCGCTATGTACAAAGGGTGGTAATACAATCTTCTGCACCACCGAGCCCGGTGGCAAGTTCGGTACTCAGGCATCGCTGTTCCTCAACTATCCTGTTGAGGTGAAGAATGTTGTGCTTGATTAAGTTGTCAGATATATCTTTTGGTGAGCGCTTTAACCGGAAGCCAAACGGTTATGAACCCTACAATGATAACCGTTACGAATATCATCGCAACATCGCTCCAGACAATCTCCATCGGGTAGCTGTCAACCACAAAACCCTCAGACGAGCCCATCGATATCAGCCCGAATTCCTGTTGTGCCAGGCAAAGCAAAACGCCGAGTGCAACTCCAATGACAGCCCCTATAGCCGAGATTATTCCGCCTTCGAAAACAAAGATGTTCGCAATTGTCTTGTTCTCGGCACCCATGCTGCGCAGCGTGTTCATGTTGTCGCGCTTCTCGATTATGAGCATGGCGAGTGAGCCGATGATGTTGAAGCAGGCAACTGCAAGAATGAACGTCAGGAATATGTAGGAGATAAGTTTCTCAATCTGCATTACCTTGTAGATGCTCTCCTGCTGTTCGTAACGGTCCTGTACAACATATCCGCCACCAAGCATCTCTGCTATTGCATTCTTTACCTTTTGGGCATCCTCTCCTGCCTTTACCTTTATCTCCATGGATGTGGCCTCGTTTGCCGTGCGCCTGAAAATGTTTCTTGCAAAACTGTCTGATGTGATGATGTACTCCCCGTCATATTCCGGTTGGTTTAGCACAAATACCTTCCCTGATGAATAGAGTTCGCTTTTTTTGAAGTTCCTTGCCGGTATGGTAAGGTTTATCGCTCCCTTGCGGTTGGGGGCATATACTTTCAGCGGAGTGCTGAAAGATGCGCCACAGCCCAGTTTGTGGGCGAGCTCGCCGCCCAGAATGGCATAGTCGTTGCCCCGGTCTTTCAGTATGAACGCGCCGGGACCGTACAGAATCTTGTGTATGTCCGTGAGGGAGGTGAAGGCATCGTCGACTCCCTTGATTGTAACCATTGCCTGCTTGTTGCCGAACTCTACCATGGCTTTGTCCTCAATGCCGTACGAAACTACTTCCAGTTGCGGCATTGCTGCAACCTGCAATATCTCCGGTGTGTCAGTGGTTATTACCTTGCCGTTTGATGCAGTGATTTTAATGTCGGGGTCAAAGGCAGTGAATTGTTCGGCTACAACGCCTTGGAAACCGTTGAAAACCGACAAGGCACATACCATGGCAGCTGTAGCAAGGGCAATACCTGCAATGGCCACCCCCGAGATAATGTTTATCACTTGGTGGCTTTTCTTTGAGAACAGGTAGCGCTTGGCGATGTACAGCGACAGGTTCATTGGATTGTGATATATCTACATTGCAAAGTCATCCCGCTGGAACTGGGGATGACATAGAGGTGGTTGTCGTTATTCCTTCAACAACTTGTCGATGTTCTCGATATAGTCGAGCGAGTCGTCGATGTAGAATTTGATCTCTGGTATGATGCGTAACTGGTGGCGGACCTTGTTGCCAAGCTCAAAGCGGATTGCCTTGATGTTTGTGTTAAGGTGCTCAACCACTTCGTTTCCTTTCTCCGATGGGAACACGCTCAGGTATGCCTTGGCTATGCCCAGGTCGGGACTCACGCGTACGGCGCTTACCGAAACCATGATGCCGCGTGTCTCTTTCTGTAATCTAAGCAGTATTTCGCTCAACTCCTTCTGGATGAGGCGTGAAATCTTGTTTTGTCTTGTACTGTCCATATTTTTATTTTTTTCTTATTATCGTAAGTCCGTCACGCAAAGGGAGAATCACTACTTCGACTCTCTCGTCATTGCGTATCAGGTCGTTGAATGCCCTCACCCCGTTGGTCTGTGCATCCTGTCTCTCCGGGTCAATCACATGCCCGTCCCACAGGGTGTTGTCGGCAAGAATCCAGCCGCCGTCGTTCAGGTATTCCATTGCCATCTCATAGTACTTTATGTATTCGCGCTTGTTCCCGTCCATGAATACCAGGTCAAATTTCTCACCCAATGTGGGCACAATTTCAAGCGCATTGCCAATGATGAACTCAATCTTGTCGGCGTATTGTGAGCCGTCTATCCAGCGGCGTGTGAAATCCTCAAGTTCATCCTCTACTTCAAATGTGTACAGTTTGCCACCTTCATCAAGTCCCTCGGCCATGCATAGTCCGGAATAGCCGGTGAAAGTGCCAATCTCCAGGATTCTGCGTGGACGGATCATCTTCACAAGGAATTTGAGCAGGCGTCCCTGAATGTGACCCGATGCCATCTGCGGTGCCAGAATCTCAATGTGGGTGGCACGGAACAGCCTGTAGAGGTAGTCGCCTTCGGGGCTGCTGTGGTCGGCAATGTATTGGTCGAGTGGGGTGGTGAGGCTCATTTTTGCGTTTGCATTCTTATTTCAACTGCGAAGATACAACTTTTTAATGAGCAAACAAAAAGGTTTCAATTCCTTGACGGTTCTATTTTATAGTTATTTCGCTCTTTTTTTGTAACTTCGCCTGTGTAAAACATGTCGCTGATGAACCGGAATACCAAATCGCCCCTGATGCGTTACCGCATATATCTGCAGCTTGAGAAGTCGCTGCAGCCAAATACCGTCGAGGCGTATGTCGGCGATGTGAATAAGCTGGCGGCGTTCTTTGGCGATACTGACCGTCTGCTCACAGCTTCGCTCGAGGAACTGCGCGAGTTCCTCTCGGCAATGGCCGATGTTGGAGTGAATGCCCGTTCCCAAGCACGCATAATATCATCGCTCCGCTCGTTTTATGGTTTCCTTAAACTCGATGGCTATATAGAATCAGACCCTACGGCACTCCTTCAGTCGCCCAAGATCGGTATGCGCCTCCCCGATGTGCTCACTCTTCAGGAGATTGACGATATAATAAATGCAATTGACCTTGCAACCCACGAGGGACAACGCAACAGGGCAATGATTGAGGTGCTGTACAGTTGTGGCCTGCGCGTCTCGGAACTCTGCTCGCTGCGTCTGTCCGATCTCTATCTTGATGAGCAGTTCATCCGCGTCACCGGTAAGGGTGGGAAACAGCGTCTTGTTCCCATATCCTCGCGTGCCATAGCCGAACTCGAGGCCTATTTCGTTGACCGCAACATGATACCCGTAAAAAGTGGCTTTGAGGATTTTGTCTTCATCAGTGAACGCTTGAAGAAACCGCTCTCGCGCATAACCGTGTTTCATCACATTAAGGAACTTGTTGCGCGTGTGGGCATAAAGAAAACCGTGAGCCCCCACACCTTCCGTCATTCCTTTGCCACGCACCTTCTCGAGGGTGGTGCAAACTTGCGTGTCATACAGGTGATGCTGGGCCACGAGAGTATATCGACCACTGAAATTTACACGCATATTGACCGCATGCGACTGCGCGAGGAGATAATATTGCATCATCCCCGTAACCGTATGTGAAAAAAGTGTAAAATAAACGCTTAACATACCCCTCTTTGCTTTGATAATTGAAATAGTAGAGTTATCTTTGTAGCAGATATTGCACTTGTTGTGCTTTGTACGGCAAAATGAAAATAAAAAATCATATATTAATGTTGAAAAAATTACCTTTGCTGCTTGTGATGGCAGTTGTTATGTTGAGTTCTTGTAGCTCAAAAATGAAGAATGTGAAGTCTGAGTATTTCACTGTTACTCCGGGTGTTCTCGAGGTTGTGGGTGGTGAAATCCCTGTAACTGTTGATGGTAAGTTTCCCGCCAAGTTCTTTAACAAGAAATCGGTGCTGACAATTACTCCGGTGCTCAAATACGAGGGTGGTGAGGCAATTTCAGACCCTGTTACATTCCAGGGTGAGAAGGTGCGTGGCAATGACCGCGCTATCTCTTATGAGAATGGTGGTACTTTCAAGATGAAGATGCAGTATGACTATGTTCCTGAAATGGAAGATGCAGAGCTCTATTTGCGCTTTGTTGTCAACAAGGGTAATAAGTCATATGATATTCCCGAGGTGAAGGTCGCTGATGGTTGCAACGCGACATCACAGCTTTATCGCCAGACAGCTGCTACTGCCAATATCGCAGTTGGCGAGGATGCATTCCAGCGTGTCATCAAGCAGGCCAAGGAGGCAAACATCATGTTCCTTATCCAGCAGACAAATCTCCGCTCTTCGGAACTTGAAGGTGCTGAGATGAATGAGCTTCGTGCAACTCTCAACAACTTGGCTGCCGATACAGTAGGTTTGCTGCTCGAGGATATCCAGATTTCTGCTTATGCTTCACCTGATGGTGGTGTTGTGCTCAATGATAATATTGCTGTTGTGCGCGAAAACAATACAGCTAACCAGATGAAGCAGGAACTTAAGAAGGCAAATCTCGAAGGTTATATCGACAGCAAATATACAGCAGAGGACTGGGATGGTTTCAAGGAACTTGTAGCACAGTCAAATCTTCCAGACAAGGAACTCATTCTTCGTCTTCTTTCAATGTATACCGAGCCCGAGGAGCGTGAGCAGCAGATCAAGAATATCTCAACAGTATATGCTGAACTTGCAGATGAGGTATTGCCAAAGTTGCGCCGTGCACGCATCACCTTGAACTACCAGATCATCGGCCGTTCCGATGAGCAGATTCAGGCGCAGTATGCCGAGAATCCTGCAGAACTCTCATTGGAGGAAATTCTCTACTCTTCCATCCTTACCGATGATGAGGCTGAGTTGACGGATATTTACAATACAGCAATCAAGCTTTACCCTGATGACTACCGTGCATACAACAATCTTGGTGTAATGGCATACAACAAGGGTGATTATGACGCTGCTGCCGAATATTTTGCAAAGGCAGAGAGCGTAGAAAAGTCGGCGCCAGAGGTAATGGTTAACCTTGGCTATATTGAACTTATCAAAGGTAATGTTGCCGAGGCTGAGGCTTATATCACAAAGGGTGTTGATGCAAAGGCCGGTGATGAGGCTCTTGGTAACCTCTGCATCGCTAAGGGTGAGTATGCCCGTGCTGTAACATTGTTGAAGGGTAAGAATACCAATAGCGCATTGTTGGCACAGGTGCTCAACAAGAACTATGTGGCTGCGCGTGAGACTCTCGAGGAAATGGAAGAGCCCGATGCAATTACTTATTACATCAAAGCAGTGCTTGGTGCTCGTATCTCAAATGTAGGCTTTATCTATGAGGGCTTGAAGAAGGCCGTAGAGCTTGATCCTTCGTTGGCAAAGAAGGCTATGGATGATATGGAATTTGCCAAATTCGTTAATGATGCAACATTCTGCGAAATTCTGAAATAACAGCGGTGGCTGCAAATATACTTAATGAACAAGTTGCGATGCTTGCACTCTCACGGGTGCAGGTATCGCAACTTGCTCTTATAAGGGAACTCATTGGAACTGTCGGTAGTGCGAAGGAACTGCTTGAGAATGCCGATAATATCGGTGACATCGTGCCGGGCGCAACACCTCGATTGCGTGAGTTGTTGTGTGACCGTTCGCTCGTGGAGCTCGCCGAGAAAGAGACGGAGTTCATTGAGTCAAAAGGCATAAAGCTCATCTGCTTTGGCGATGAAGCCTATCCCCGTCGTCTTGCCGAGTGTGCCGATGCTCCGCTGGTACTGCATTCACTAGGCAATGCCGACCTCAATGCCCGTCGCATCGTGTCCATTGTGGGCACACGCCATGCAAGCGAGTATGGCAAGTCGCTTTGCGAGAACTTTGTTGCCGACCTGGCACGCTTCGCGCCCGGTACGCTCATTGTCAGCGGCCTTGCATACGGTATTGATGTCTGTGCCCACCGGGCAGCACTAAAGGCCGGCCTGCCGACCATTGGAGTGCTTGCTCACGGACTAGACCGCATCTATCCCGGCGCACACCGTGCCACTGCAAAGCAGATGCTTGAGAACGGCGGCCTGCTCACCGAATTCATGAGCGGAACAGAATCGCTTAAACCTTTTTTTGTGCAGCGCAACAGAATTGTTGCCGGCATGGCCGATGCAACGGTTGTCGTGGAATCGGCGTCAAAGGGCGGCTCGCTCATCACAGCCTCGCTCGCCTTGGGTTATGATCGTGACTGCTTTGCCTTCCCCGGTCGTGTAAACGACCAATATTCACAGGGTTGCAATGAACTTGTCAGTCGCAATAGGGCGGCGCTAATAACAAGTGCCTACGACTTCGTCGAGGCAATGAACTGGGAGGTTGCTACCACTAAAAAGAGTGCCGAGGATTTGCAGACCGAACTTTTCCCCGACCTCTCGCCCGAGGAAACAGCTGTAATGATTGCCTTGCGCGAGAATAGCGACGGATTGCAGGTAAATCAGATGGTTGTGCAGTTGAACATTCCAATAAACAAGTTGCTGCCCCTGCTTTTTGAAATGGAGATGAAAGGCCTTGTCAAAGCCGTTGCCGGCGGGTGTTACAGGGCTGTTATGATGTAAGGCATTTCAATGTGTCCATTTTTTTAAATTCCCAAATTTGTCATCCGGGGCTTTGGTGCCTTTCTTTAAGGGGAAAGCCCAATTAAGGTATCTTGTCTCAAATTTACCGTTAATGTACCATACCGGCCAGGGCTTCAAATCCTTCAATACAGCCTTGACGGCCATTATTAATGGAGAATCCTGGGACATTGATTCATAC
>JAEIGA010019691.1_pt1 | contig 10284 bp, 17 predicted proteins | sample 9270691 | NCBI WGS metagenome assembly JAEIGA01 (sample SAMN17057246, study PRJNA624740) | gut metagenome | biome: biome; isolation source: fecal sample | host: Bos grunniens | place: China: Xizang | collected 2019
ATTAAAAATATTTTTTTAAAAGGGGGTTGACATTCTTACCTATCTATGGTATAATTAAGACACTGAAAGAGACAATAAGATTAAATAATATAGAAGCCAGTAATTCCTGAATCCTCCAACCTTTCTTCAGGGAGTAGAGACTGGCAATATTCCTCCTCCAAAAAGAGATTCCGTAGCGGTTATCCGTTACGGAATTTTCTTTTTTAAACACAAAAAAGGTTAGAGATAAATCTCTAACCAATTTTGTTATGAATCTTGCTTCGTTTTTACTTCGAAGCAACAGCACCAACAATTCTGTCGGGAGGAGTAGGTGTTCCGTCCCAAAGGAACGCAGTCACATAGCGCATAGGAGTTTTTCCATATGCCTGTGTGTGTTCCCAGAGAGAAGCGGGACACAAACTGTCGAGATTTTCGACATAACATCCACCGTCTACACTCGTGTGAGAGTGAGAAGAATGCAGGTGACCAGCATGTAAGCACTTATACTCGATGTTATTATGACCCCTAATGAGCATATTCATCAAACCATCGAGATTTTTGCCTCTTGCATCACCGTGTGTCCAACCCAAAGCAACCTTACCGATAATACGGTACTTATGCGGGTTGGGTTCGCAGTCGCAGGTAACACGAATATTCTGCATCTGTTCAAACACCTTGCTCAAATTGAAAGCAAGCTGCCAACCAGTGTCCTTATCGTGGTTACCAGGAATGTAGATATACTCTACGGGAGCAAGTTGAGCAAACTTGGTAATGATTGCAAACAGCAAATCATATGCAGTTTCGACAATCTTCGGGAAACGACCATCAACCTGCTGGAAAGTTCCTTTTGTAGTTGTCTGCACATCGTTATCGACATGCAATACATCGCCGAGAGTTACAAGAAGAATCTTCTTGATGGGAACATTCATCAGAATCAACTTATTGTAAATCTGTGTAACAGCGTGCATAACCTGTTCGTAAACAATGTTCAGGTCAAAGTCCTCTGTGGTTTCACGTCTCCAAGAGAGCAAGCCAACATGGATGTCGGGAAGACTGATTTCAACAGTGTATCCATCCTTCTTCTCACGAACCTTTGCAAATCTCTGGTCAAAATCTCGGATTTTCGCACCGTTCTTATTCAAAACATTAGCGATGCTATCGTTAATGATGTTCTGAATGTCTTCAGGACTGAAATCCTCGCTCTGTTTAGGAGCAACAGTCAACTTAAACTGCTGAAGATTGAGAGTGGTGCCACCCTTAACCTGACTCTGCCATTCGTTCATGGTGAAACTTACGATTCGCCATTCCATCTTTGACAGACCATACTGCTCAAGGATATAATCCTTAGAAACATTATCGTTAGGACTGATAGCGATGAGACCCTTATAAGTAGTCTCATTTGTCTTACCGTTGTAAGAATGTTGCTGTGTTGCAATTTCACCAGGCTTCATCCCAGTTTCCTGATTACTTGCGGGGGTAGTGTTTGCCGTATTTTTGGCACCAACATTCATACTCTTGCGAACATTCATAACACGCTTTTGTGCAGCATTATAAGTCACCTTGTACTTCTGTTGGATGTGAGCAATAACCTCACCTACTTCGTTTCCATTTCGCAGAAGATTCTTAATCTCACTTCTGCATTTTTCATTTACATTTGCCATAAAAAATCTTTCCTCCTTATTTTTAGTCTTTCTTTGTCTTTTGCTGGCAAGTAGTAGTGTCGTACGCCACTTCGTATGTTCCCGTACGTTGCTCTTCTTTTAACTTTTTAAGAAAAGCATCGCCGTCGAAAGGAATGTATTCTTGCTTGCGACCTTTGGCACGAGCAGAATTTTTCTTGTCGAAGTGTTGTCCTTTACTGTTTTTACCCATACGATTTAATTTCTCCTTTCAATATAAAATCATGGGATGACTTAAATATAACATTTGAACTAAAAAAAATCAAAAAAATATATTTCACAATATTTTTAATGTAAAGTTTCATTTTTCTCTTGCAAATACTTCAAATTTTATATATAATTTTTTACAAATGTATCGGAGTGTGATTATTATGTTTAATAGCATATCATTTTTTCTACCAATTGTCGTCATCGCAATTATAAACACCTTACTAATTGCAATTCCATCTGTTCTATTGTGGATAAGAGAAGTATTAGACGACCATTGTGTTTCTTTTGAAAAATTAGATAAAAGAAAAGTTATGTTTTATGGAATGATTTTGTCAATCCTATTTGTTATAACTGAAACAATGCTATTGATTTTTGTATTTTTTAGCAATGGTCTACTAAATACTCTTTATTGTATACTTTGGCAAACATTATTGTTTGGAATAATTCTTTTTGTTCCGAGATTGCTCTATTTTTTCGGTAATTTTTCTATTGAAATTTCAAAGTTTTTATTCAAAATTTTAACAATAATTGCCGATGTATTACTCACAACAATATCAATTGTTTTTTTCCTTCCATATATTTTATTTAAAATAATTTGGTTTTGTTGTAGTTTAATGATTAAAAAACAAAAATAATTTCGTTTTAAAACAAGAATATCCTGCCTTTCGGCAGGATATCTTTTTTCAGAGTACCACATTCATAACACTCATTGCCAATGCAAAGAAGAATATATATGTGAAACCCTTAACCTTTATCTTTCTTTTCTCATGTTCATCATCTTCGGTTATGTATTGAAAGAAAGATACTACTGCAGCAGAAAAAAGTACTACTGCGATAATTGCGCATATAAATTTCATAGAAAATTCCACCTGCCTTTTTATAAAATATTTAATATAACTATTATAAAAAAATTACGAAAAAAAGACAAGAAAAGTTTTTAGCATTCTTTACTGTTTCTTAACAACATATTCTTTCTTATATATTGAAAAAATACACACTCTATGTTATAATCAGTGTAGAATTATTGAAAAAGGAGTGAAACACATTTGTGTAAGTGAAATGAAATTCTTATATGATATTATGACATTCTTGCAAAAAGAAATGATAGAACCAATGGCATTTGGCTGGTTTCATTGGTTATGTATTTTTTGTATGTTATCCGCAATTTTCTTTTTGTATAAAATCAAAAATCAACACTCTGAAAAACAATTGAAAACTATTTTAGGAATTTATGGCGGTGTAGTACTTACATTGGAAGCACTTAAACAAATTTCTTGGGCAGTCTCTTTTAATCACGAAATTGGAATTTTCGTATGGGATTATGAATGGTATGCCTTTCCATTTCAATTGTGTACAACACCAATGTTCGTGAGTATATTTTGTGTTTTTCTAAAAAAAGGAAAAATTCGTGATTTTTTGCTTTCTTATATGGCATTTACGACAATTCTCGGAAGTATTGCAACAATTCTAATGCCCGATAGTTGTCTTGTGAACGATGTTTTGGTTAATATCCATACGATGTGGTTGCATTTAGGAAGTTTTGTCGTTTCTGTATACCTGTTGATGTCTGGCGAGGTAAAAATTTCAAAAGAATCTTGGTTGCAATCAATTCCAGTGTTTTTATGTTTTACCACTCTTGCAAATGTTCTCAATATTATCGTGTATAATCTTGATGTGTTAAATGGTGAAACATTCAATATGTTCTATATTAGTCCATATTTCATTAGTGATTTGCCAGTTTTTGATAAAATTCAGCAAAACACACCATATATTGTTTTTATATTATCTTATATTTTTGTAATAATTTTTGGTTCTTTTATAATTTTACAAACTTCAAAGTTGTTATCAACTATACACAATAAACTTACAACATTGAACCATCAAAAACATATCTTACATCGAAACACCTGATTTTTTCAGGTGTTTTTCATATTTCACTCCATTTATTGACTTTTCTGAAAAAATTCACTATAATTAGAATAACAAAACTCGAAAGGAGAATACATATGGTTTTTCGAACAAAAACAGATTTATACAAATATCTGAAAAAATTTGACTATGCATCAAAAAAATCAACCGAATTATCATCTGTATATTTTCTTACTAAATATGGCGATATTATTGAACCACTATATTTCACGAATTTCGAGAATGTTTGGTTTCCATCTCCTTGTGAATTAAGAAGTGTACCGATGACTGATGACCAGTTAGTAGAATATGTAAAGGCAATTTACGAAGAAGATTCTTTCGGAGAAGCACTAAAATTTGAGAAAATTTTTCAAAAAGATGGAATTCATTACGAAATCAATAATCCTCAATGTTATCCATTCTTACCAAAATCAGTTGAAATTCTTGATGCCTTTTCCGAAGAAGAATGTCTTGAGTGGTTATTAAAAAATAGAAAAGAAGATTAATGTGCTCTTCTATAAGAGCACATTTTTTGTTTTCTTGAAGAAAAAACCTTTTGTGATTACTATTATGATATCATTTTATTTAATAATAATGGAGGAATTATTATGGAAAAATTATTGGAATTTGAAAAGAAAGTTGGTAACATTATCGGATTAGAGTTTGACTATGAATCTAACGGGAAATTTACAATTTCCGCAGACAGCGAACCTGATGATAAGTTTTCAACTATCAAATTCACACTCACTGGTTGGAAAGAAGACGAAACTCAAAGTACGGCAGAAAAGGTCACTCTTGCCCACATCAATTTAGTACGCATTCCCAGTGATATGCGAGTACACAGTAATCTCGGCAGAGATTATGATGTAGGTGAGGCAATGCATGCATCCACATATGCTGGATTGTTCACTGTTGCAGAAGCACTTCATATTGGTCAATGGCTCGACTTCCCTGACGAAACAAAACCTATCGATGTGTTCGATGCCCTAATATTCAGCGACATATATCATATTTCCGAACTTTTTGTTGAGAAGGAATATAGAAATATGGGACTTGGAACTGCTATTTTGTATGCACTCCCTACTTTGCTGTCTTATTATTGTGGCGGAGACGAAGTTTTGCTCACTTTGCAAATCGCACCTATCGATGTTGATGAAAACGACACACAAGAGCAAACTTATGAAAGACTCGAAAAGTTTTACAAAAGCAATGGTTTTGAACTCTATGACAATTATGTATGTGCTCAAAGAGTTGCAATCTAAAGATTAAGGGTGTTCACACACCCTTTTCTTTATCTTTTTTCAAAAAAGTGGTTGCATTATGCAGTAAAATATGGTATAATTAAAACAAAGGAATAAGGAAATAAAGGAGGAAATATTATGATTCCAGCACTATATGAAAAATTTCAAGTCTGGTGCAAAAATGGTTCTATCTATGTTATCTCCGATACACATTTTGATGACGAAGATTGTATCAAGATGGACCCAAATTGGATGAAACCAGAAGAAGCACTTGCATTGATTACAAAAACCGTACACAAAAGTGATACACTCATTCACCTCGGAGATGTTGGTGATACTAAATATATCAAGAGCATCAAAGGTTATAAGGTTTTGATTATGGGCAACCACGATACAGGTGTTTCTAAATACAAAAGAAATATCGTTAAGAAAATCTATAATCAAGACGAATACACAAGAGAAGCTGCAATGGCAGATATGCGCAAAAATTACCCAGATTGCAAAATTTGGGCAGAGGAAGAGCATTCTTTTCATTCTCCTTTTTCTCGATGGAATGTATATGCAGATAATTGTCTATTTGATGAAGTATACGAAGGACCAGTAATGATTGGTGAAAAGATTTTGCTTTCTCACGAACCAATTTTAGGAATTGACTGGTGTCTTAATATCCACGGTCACGACCACTCTGGTAGATATATTGATGCCTTTCATCTCAATATGGCATCAAATGTTTGCGGTTTCAAACCGTTAAGTCTTGGCGAATACATCAAAACTTGCGGTTTAAGCAAAATTAAATCTCTTCATAGAGATACGATTGACAGAGCGACTGAAAGAAAACAAAAGAGAGGTGGAAAAAGATGAGTATGAGAGATTTGACATTTAGTTACGACAAACCCAATGGTGAAAAAGAGCAAAAAGTATATCTTCATATTTTTGATTTTACAGACGAAATCGAAAATAACGAAGAAACTGCACCATCTTTGTCTGCCAAAAATGTAAATGCTGTATTTTTTGAGAACAACCTCACTTCCAAACATTTTGATACCGTCAAAGACCTTTACGAGCATTGCAAAAGAATTATGCAATAAGGAGAAGAAAATATGAGAAAGTTTTTTCTTAAACATTGTCGTACTTATCGAAAATTGATAAGTAAATTGTTTGGTAAGTATGATGTAGAATTCATCTCCATTCCAATGGGATTTTACGGAAATTTTGATTATCACTATCTGGGATACGATGAAACTGGCCTTGTGAAAAAAGGCTTTAAAAACATCATAGAGGCAATTAAAAACCGAGGAAATCTTGGCATCACTGTGCTATATGACAAATATTGAGGAGATGTGATATGGGTTGGATAGATGGCGGTTCTGTATTTGAGAAACAGATAATTGAACTATATAATGCCAAATTACTAAATAAAAAAATCCTTGATGGAATTGCTGAACCGTTCAAAGAAACAGACTGCGACACCGCAGGTTTTCATGACCTTGTTGCTGAAGATGGCAAAAATGTTTATGAAATTATATGTCTTATAATGGAACCCCAAAAATATGAGGCATTGTGCAAAACAGAACTTCATTATTTTGAGGGAGAACCTAAATTGTTCTGTAATTCAGACGAAGGTTATGCTCTCTGGGCAAATATTTGGTACAAACAATGGAATATGTTCTAAAAAATAAACTCCCAACACATGTTGGGAGTTTTCTCTTGATTTTTGCTTATTTTTTCAATATAATTTGTAAAGAATGGAGGTATTAATATGGAATATAAATTACCTAAAAAATTTCTAAAAAATAATATCAAAACATTATCTATCACTCGGTATATTCTTATCGGTATTGCAATAATTCTATTGCTTTGCACCATACCTTGTATTTTTATAGATACAACAATGTTTTTGATTTTTTTCTTATCTGCATGTATTATCCTGCCACTATTGTTCGGTATTCCAATTTCAATACTTAACAAAACGATTAAAATTGAAAAGAAATTAGTTAGCGGTCAATACAAAATAGTCCATGAAACATTGGTAGATAAAAATTTTACAAAATTAGACGAATTATCGGAACACGAAAGACTTGATGACGAAATTGCTAACAAAGAACAAGTTGCTTTGCGAGACGACAACGGAAAAATAAGACATACTCCCGCTCGTGTGACCGAATTTATTGATGCTAATATCGGCGACGAATTTTTTACTATTTTTTTAGATGGAGAAGAAGAACCTTATACAATATTGACTAAAGAACAATATTATACTATGGAGTGATAATATGCCAAACGATAACAAAACGATAGATTTAGAAAAAGAATTAGATAAATTGCCAGATGACTACAATCCAATTGATGATGTTGATGATAATATTGTTTTTTCAGAAAAAACACAAAAATTTCCCATTAAACATCCGATATTAATAACAGTTTTTACATCTATTACCTGTTTAATTCAAATCTTTTTTCATTGGTTTTTAGGATACAACGTAGAAAACGGAGTAGCATGGCAGGAAATACAATTGCCTTATGCTATTGCTGCTTTTTTGATGATACACTGGGTAATGGGTTTTATAAAAATAAATAAAAAAAATCGTTACAAACTTGGAAATTCTATTTTTACCGCTTTTAGAGTAGGTGTCTGTATTGCAACACTATTAGACTCTTTTTCTGCTGCAATTTTAGCATTTTGCGGTATTGAAACTTGGCAAATTTTCAATAAAGCATACTTTTTGGAAATATTGACACCAACAGATTACGGATTATCTATGCTATTTGGAACATTAACATTCATAGTCGCATATTTTGGTGTAAAAGAACTAAAATATAAGTATATAAATGAGTAAAAATACAACAAAAGTCGAGGCAAAAACCTCGACTTTATTTTTAGCATATTCTGAATTTTGTTTTTAACGAATTATATAAAGGTTTGTATTTACCTTTAAAATATTCCCATTTATTTTGGTTACTTTCAACAATTTCTGAATACAAATAATTTACCGAAGAATAATCTTCGATTTTTCCAAAAGAAATAATTTGAATTCCGAAATCAATAATCCTCAAAGAATGCCAAAGTGATTTTTTAGCGACCTTTGGATTATAACTATCTTCAACTTCCAACTTCTTTTTACATTTCACATAAGAATTAGAAGCAACCCTTGAAAAGTTTTCTCGAATTTTTTCTTTTACAATAAGTGTTTTGAATTTTTTGGTTTCTTTAACAATAAAGTCTCTGGGAAGAAAGTAAGTCTCAATAGCATCTACTTCGTTGTTATCAAGCATCTGTTGCCATGTGTTCTCGGTATAAAAACTATATTGTGAATTTTCGCACTCAAATTGTTTATTATCGTATTCACTGTCATTATCTCTCAAAATTACAATATAATCATAATCTGAAATACCTTCGACAAAAGTTCCGTATACAAAACTACCATAATGATAGATATTTAGAGCATTATCGAGAATCTCATCAATAAACCCTTTATTAACTTTTTCCACAAAAATGCTCCTTTCTGTATCAATCTTTTATAACATTATCGAAGTCTAAACTTCGTTGAAAGTTCATAATTTTTGCGATTTTTTCTTCGCAACTCAAAATTTCTCTCGCAAACTCTTCTTGCAACAACTTCACATATAATTGGTCGTTATCTTCTAACAGATAAGTCACCTTTCTATTGTAATTTAGCGGTGTATCAGAACTAAATGTACCAATATCTCGCTTTGTAGGTGTTCTTATTCCATAGTGCGAAGATTTTGCATAATCACAAAATCTGTAATGCTCTTCGTCTACAAGAATAAAGCAATGAGCATCAGAACAATAAACAGTAAATTCCTGCTTATGTATTTTATTATCAATAATTTGGTATTTATATATTTTAAGCTTTTCTTTTTCGTTTGACATATTTTACACCTCTCTTTTGTGGTTATATTATATCATAATCCACAAATATTGTCAACAAGATAATATTAATACAATAAGTATTTTATACAGAAAAAGGTTGACATAACAATTGCTTTGTGGTATAATATATACATAAGGAGGAATAAAAAATGAATATAAAAACACTTAATAATCAAAACACCAAAGTTATACAATTAAAAATAAATGATAACGAATTATCGGATTTTAGAGACGAAAGTTATCATGAATCTTATCCCAACGGTTTGCTTCGCAGTTATCTATTAGTTAATCCAAACGAAGATAAACTCAAAGAACTCAAACAAATAGTCGAACATCGTAGAGACTTCGAGGATAATTTTGAAGAACTTTCTGATGAAGAATACCAAAAGTTAGACGAATTTGCCGACAGCATTTGGGATTATATTGAAGATTTTATCGAGAAAAACTTTACTATAATAAAAATCAACGACACATTTGATATTTCATACTAATGTTTACAGAACTCCATCTTTTGATGGAGTTATTTTTTTGCCATAACCCAGCAGGTTCGGCAATCCATCGTAGAGTCTTACTCTAAAGTTTTTAATTTTAGTTGCCTCTCATCTCTGAAAAACAAAAAAGGCGTCATCCATAAAAACTTTTTTTACCCAGAATACCTGCAGTTCCGACCGATGGCGGTACTGGAGTTTTAAGTAGAGTCTGGTTTCATGCAGGACGACATGTCCCTGCAGTAACATCTTGTATGAAAGTTTTGCATTTTAGACCCCAGCGGTCTCTGAAAGATGGGATTCCCATCAGATGAGAAACTTTCATATCAGATTCAGGATACAACAGTGCACCAGTTGCTGGACAGACTGCCATCTTACTCGACAGGTAAGTCCGACGAAGAGAGATGTAACATCCTGAAATAATGAAAGTTTCTAAAAACAGGCAGCATTTCATCTCTGAAAACTTGCGTGTGGTCATTTTTTCAAAACTTCTATAAAATCAGGATGTCATTCCCGCCTTGGGCAGGCAATCTGGTTCGCACATAATCTTAAACATAGCAAAACGGAAGTCATTATTAAAGAAAATCACATCGCTACAGCAGTAGGTAAGACACTCTTTTAGAAAAAGAAAAATTCACGAAAAAATGACGAACTCGTAAGCACGGCATGCATCCGCCATCCATGTAACTCGGAAGCAGGCATTAAAGTTTATAAAAATATCGCCGCTCCCACTTTTGAGAGACGGCGATTAAGGAGCTTTCTAAAACTTTTTGAGGGTATTTAACACCCAGATGAGAGGCTGGAAATAACAAGGTTTAAGTAAAATACCACTCTATTGAAAATAAGATTTTTCGACTTTTTTTAGCATTCCGCTTGAAAAAAAAAAA
>JAEIGA010019692.1_pt1 | contig 10283 bp, 7 predicted proteins | sample 9270691 | NCBI WGS metagenome assembly JAEIGA01 (sample SAMN17057246, study PRJNA624740) | gut metagenome | biome: biome; isolation source: fecal sample | host: Bos grunniens | place: China: Xizang | collected 2019
CCATTATGGTTACTACTTTTTTCTTTGCAAGGGCATTGGTTATCCTCTCCTCTATGGCTCTTGTGATCATGGCGTCTGCATTTTGTGTTCAGTGCAAATATAGATAAATTCCGTAAATATTAAAAGATCTGCGGAATGGATTCCTTAAAAATTATAATATTTGCGGAATTTGGTCTGGCCGAGTCATGTGAAGACGTGCCGTTTGAAGTCTTGAGCGGTAATAGGATAGGTGGCATCCCTCCGAAATACATTCTAATGTTATAGGCCACTTCGCACCAATATAGGTTAAAAACCAGCGAGTTAGAGGTTTTGCAAACAGATTTACAAACAGATTTTGTAAGTATGTGTTTGTAAAACCTCTTTAGTTTTCATAAAATTCTACTATACTATAATTTGTGTATCTACTACATCAATTGCAATGGGGAAACTATTTTTACAGCATCTAACAAACATTCCTTGACTAAATACCGATTAGGAAAAGGCATCTCTAGAAAATAAAGAATTTTTTTCCATTCAATTGACTTGAAATATTCAGGAGATAGAGACTTCAAACACATTGATAACAGGTTTGTGATTGTCATCTTTAAAGTGGATGATACTACTGCCTTACTTGTGAATATTCTAAGAGCAGCATCAATGGATGGTACCAATAAATACGGATTTCTCTCTGCCGATTGTAAAATATAAGAAAACTTATTTGACTTATTCTCTTCAATATTTGCTATTTGCTCCATTATCTGTTCTGTTGTAGTTGTTAAGCCAACAAATCCTGAGTTTAATAAAAACTCAATATATCTTTTTGAAAAATCACTAGTCTTTGATATGAAAAATTCAGTTGAGATTTGAGGTAATCTTCCCTGTAATTTCAATGAATAAAATGGATCGTCTGAAATAAGAATTGTATTTTTTCTTAATAATAAAGACATTGTGTGAATGAATAACAATGATATCATCGATTCTTGAGAGCCTAAAACTGATAGAACATTTTCTTCAATAACAGGCTCACAATAATTCTCAATCCATACAATCAAAGCGTCAATTCTCTTGTTAATATCTTTCTGAATATCTCCATCAAAACGTAAAATATTACCAGAACTTATTCCTTCAAAGAAATCATAACTTCTATTATTTAAGTGATATTGTCTTTGAGTATTTATATACTCTTTCAAATAATTCGAGATCAAAAATTTTTCATTTGGCTTATAGCCGGATTTATTAGAAAATTCAAATAATGAAATAATTGCGGGCAAGTCTATTACAAACCTTGTATCTTCTTTTTTCCCATGATTCCATATAGGTTCTAAATAGCAACTAGGTGTGATAAATATTTTAAAGGTACCAAATAACAATTTATAATAGCCCCCTATAATTTGATCTTCATTAAGAAAGTTACTCAAAGGGACCTCTCCTAAAGCATAATTAACTAAAGCCTCTCTTTGCCTTTTATTAAAATTATCACTCTCTGGATTAAACTCACGAACTGCAGCTTGCAGTGACGCCAATACATCCTCATCTGGATTAATTTTTATTAATCTTAGAAAATCATTGCCACCCATATCCATTACATTTTGAATGTAATCGAATTGAAGCTTATGCAAATAAGGATAAATAGCGAGTAAAATATATTCATCACCGTTGAATGATATAGTATCATTTTTCCTTTTCCCTATCATAAGTTTTCCAAGCGGAGTTGCAGCGTCAATTATAATTGAAGTTCGATTACTTCCTCGTGTATATATTACACATACTCCTTCTTGAACTTCTTCTAATTCTTTAGATACTATTTTCTCTATTGATCCTACGGAACTCTCAGAGAAAAACAGTCTCTTCAGTTGTTCATCATCCATTGATTTAGCCTTATTGTGTAAAAAAATTGCGGCAAAATCAGTATAGCCGGCCTGTATAAATACCGAATATACATATGAAACGGATTTGCTAGATGAATATGGAAATTTCAATGCTCTTTCTTGAAATTCGATTAATTGTTCTTTATCATAGCTTCCTATTGCATTTAAGTAGTTAACAAAAACATGTTCATTATTTTGATTTCTATCATAAACTATCTTTATAGCTCTCATGGCATTTTTATAATCTGCAAGTTGAAATGCCATATTATACTCAGCCATTAAAAGATTATCATCTTCTGTATAACCATTTTGTCTATTTTCCTTAAGTATTTGGTACAACTGTGGGTAATATTCCGCACTTTTAGAAAGAATATTTATAAATATTCTCTGTCTAGAATCATATTTACTTTTATCAATATGACTATTTAATATTTCAAATGCTAGTGAGTTTTCATTTTGTTCTGATAATAATATTGCAGCATAAGGCAATAATGAATCAGGTACTTGCTTTATGTTTAGCTTAATAGATTCAAGATTTGGTTTTGTACCTATTTTACTATTACACAGGCCCAGTAACACAGTTTTGACAATCTCATTTTCAAATGGAAGATTTTTAACTAATTTGTGTATTTTAATTGCATTTTCCTTATTTACATACTCGCATAAAATTGCACTAGCATAATTATTTATCTTAATATTATTTTCAGCAGAGAGTTTTAACGCCCATTCTGTATATCTAATATCTCCAGAATGCAATCCTAGCGCCAATGTAAAGTTCATCACTTCACTATTCATATTTCCATTAAACGCTGAAATAATTGTAAATGCTTCAGCTGTCCTTTGTTCCATATGCAACAGAGCTGCCTCCATAAACAAAAACAAGTTAGTTTGTGTCCCTAACCCTTCCTTAGATATATTCTGCATCTCCGCTACTCTATTTGGATTGCCATCTACTATGTAGCCCCAAAAACAATCTAAAAGCTTTACAACTCTAAATCGCCCATCTAACTCTGTTTTGGATAGTAATTGCTGAAATTTATCTGTCAAATCAGCAGCTTCTTTATAAGTATCAACATCTATTAAGGCATCTTTATGAATAGGAATAAGTGATCCTAATTTCACCATATAGTATTCAATATGGTAAATCCACTCTAAAATATTATGGAATTCTAAACTATCTAATCTATGGAAATATTTCTCTTGATATAAGTTTTTAATATAACTAATTGCAGATTGCTTGTGTGTCAAAAATTCTTTTACTGTTTGTAAAAAAACAGGCTTATTTTCTATTTTATGTAAAATATTTTTAAGGTCCTCTTCTAAAGAGTTAGACTGATATAGGAATAGAGCGAGTTTAATATAATTATTTTCTGGCAAATGCTTTGATAACTCAATAGCATCATTATATCTTCCTTCATTAAATAAAGCCTTTATTTCCGATTCAATATAAATAATATTTCCAGAATCTAACTGAAAAGCCTGATGGAATGACTTATAGGCATCACTAGAATTTATATACAGACATGCCAATCCTTTCCTATACTTAATTTTCGCACTTAATATCTCATTTTGTGCGATTATAGTGTTTTGTTCTAGTTTATCAAGTATACTTAGAGCGGTACGGACTTGTAGCTTTTCTATTAACAGGTCTACTTCTTCTAAAAATTTTTCAAATTCTGTACTAACAGATTTTTTATCTACATAATTATTATTTTTGATGCTTTCGAGCATTTGCAAGATTGTATCTGTTTTAGATCCAATCTTGCCGACTTCAACATCAACCTTATCAATTTTATTTTCAAGAATAAAGTCATAACACAACTTGTCATTACGTAATTCCTCTGCCCACAACTTTACTAATGGGTATATGTCTGTACCTTCATCTATTGTTTTCCCTAAAATATATGATTGCAAATCTTGCAGATTCTGCATATGTTCATATTTTGCCCTAATAGTCTCATTCGAGCACCATTTCGCTAATGCTTTCTGATAACAATTACTAATTCTTGCCTCTAATCCATTATGCTTTTCAAGCAAACTATGTACTGAAGGAATTTGATTAGCAATATACGAAATAGCAAAGCTCAATACAGTTTCATCCATAGCAATCATTTATGATAAAAATCAATAATTTACATACAAATATAATCATAAAAGATGACTTAATTTTAAGGCATATACACATATAAAAACTCCTCCCACCCACATCAGCCCTTTCTGCCACCACTTGAGAATGTTTACTTCCTTTTCTATGATGGTTTCTGTGATTTGGGTTTGGGTGGTTTGTTTGTAGCGTTCTTTATAGGTGAGGTATATACCCATTGAATCTACAGTGGCAGTTATGGTGATTGGGGTTGGTTTGTGCGGCTGAGGATCTTTGGCAATGGATATTGTCTGTTGTGTACGTGCAGATTGTTTGAGGGTATTGATTTCTTAGAGGCGGGCGCGGCCGGTGGAGTCGCAGCGGATGAGGGCTTGGAGGATGGCGGTGTCGGGTTGGGTTTGGATGATGGTGTCGCGGATGATTTTGGTTATGGTTTCTGTAGTGTGGGTGTTTTGTATGGTGTGGGGGTATATTTTACGGGAACAGCCCTGTGGGATTAGGGCTGTTAGGGTTAGGATGAGTGTTAGTGGTATGTGTTTCATTGCTGTGGTTATTTGGTGAGTTTTTTTTGAGCTGGCGGATCTCTTCTTTGAGTTGGGCGTTTTCTGTGCAGCCTGTCCGAATACAACACTTCCTTTGAGCTTTTCAGCCAATACTGCCCACCCTGCCATCTGGGCTTGAGTAAGTTTTTTGTAACTGCGGGAAATTGCAGCAAAAGAACACCTTCTGGCAGCCTGGGCAACAGTGGTAATATGATTGTGCACTGCACGGGCTGAAAGAATCTGACGTCCTTTGCTCACTCTTGCAGTAACATCACCTGCCGAACATCTGAACTGTCCGAATGTTATGGATGGAAGTGCTTTCATAATTCAAAAGAATATCTGAAAGCAAATATATAACGCAATAAATATATTGATAATCAAATGGTTTTTATTACTTTCAATTACTTTAGAATGCGTAAAAGCTAATCTATCTAAGTTTATCTGATTAGTATTTTATATATATTCAAATGGGAGTTTGGGATCTTCCCAAGTATTAGAATTGACTTTCCCTTTTAATTTAATTGCTTTGAGGAGTGATGACAAATCTTCTATTACGTAGTAAGGATATTTAATATGTAAATTTGAAAAGTATATTATTTCTATTCCATATTTTTTACATAGTTCTCTCTTTAAATTATCACGCCTCTGTATTCCATTTAACGACTCAATTCCACCCCACGCTTCATACGGCATGAAATGCTGTGTACCCTGGCACTCTATCCCAACGCCAAACTCCGGAATAAAAAAATCCAAGTACATATGCCCTACATCCACTAACCAATCAAATGTCTTTTGCTCTTCAAATACAATACTATTATGTTCAAGGAATGAACGAACACTTTTCTCTAGTTTAGATGATTTGCACTTAGGACATCCTACACCTTTCATATGACTCGCGGGATTCTGCCAGAATTCACCATGTTCCCGCCCAAACTTATTCTTCTGATGACAGATTATACACACTTTATCATGATTGTTAACATATTCTGTTTTTGAATAATCATAAATACCTTCATGAATTTCATTTGAGCGTTTTATAAATTCCTGAGTATCCAATTGTGTATTTCCAGCACATATTGGGCAACCATGTCCTGCTAGAATATTTTGTGGAGTCGTTAAAAACTCACCATGTTCAGGACAAACAACAGAGACTTTTTCTGTTGCTACAATATAATTTACTTTAGAAAAATCATATTTGGCACCATGTATTTTGGTAGCTTTCTTTATAAAATCTACAGTATTGCTAGCTATTTTTTTCCCGCCGACCTCTCCTCCACAATGTGGACAACGTATTCCTTTTAGGTGATTACAAGGGATTTGCCAAAACTCACCATGTTTAGGACAAATAATTTTCACTTTAGTTTTGGCATTTACATACACTGATTCAGAATAGTCGTAATATCCTTTATGAACTTCCGTTGCATATTTTATAAATGTTTCTGTAGTATATTTCTGATTTTTTGAACATTTTGCACAACCATGTCCTTGAATGTGATTACATGCCCTTATTCTGAATTCTCCATGCTCTGGACATATAATTGTAACAAATGTTTGAGCATTTAGATATTCAACTTTAGAATAATCATACCTATCCCCAAAAATCAATCTTGATTTCTCAATAAAATCATCTGTAGTACGAGTAAAAGAACATTTAGGACAACCTTGTCCTTTTAGATGATTATTCGGAAGCATCCAAAACTCACCATGTTTTGGGCAGATAATACAGACCTTCTGTTTATTAGTACAATACTCTGTTTGGGAGTAATCATATTTACTTCCATGCTTTGATACTGCTTGCTGAATAAACTGCACTGTAGTTTTACCTTGTAATGCCATAAATTCCTAATAAAATCAATGATTTTTACAAATATAACTCTAATATCAGATATTAAAACGAAGATATAGCTGAAAGCACATGATACTGTGACCTAATAAAAATAAAGGAGCTTTCTATGGGTGTTTTTGACTTTATATGATGATTGTTTGGGAATATGCGTTTTGTACTATTCTGGGAGGGGTGATGAAGAAAAAAATCCCCAGCTACCGCTGAGGATTTACTTTATAAGTGTCTGTAATTTTAATCAAATACAAATTCTACTATCAAATGATATGAGCGTGATTTGTTTTCTCCTTCAGGATTCACAATTTTATTATCTACAAGATTATTAAGAATCTTTCGCACACCAGGAGAAGATAACCCAGTAATTTCTCTTGCTACTGCATTTGATACTGAACCATTCTGGATTAAATACTCTAAGATCTTGATTGTATTTGGCGCACATCGTTCTTTTACCTCACTCCATTTTATCGCTACTTTATCGCTACTTATCGCCACTTTATCGCTACTTATCGCCACTTTATCGCTACCGGAATCTTTAGCATTCTTGCTCCATGCCACTGCCCGAAGGATAAAATTATTCTTATAATACTTGATAGGAAGCAATCCATCAGCCTCCATTTCCCGGCACATACGATCTACGCCTTCTCCAAATTCCTTAACATATTTATATGTCTTCAGATACCTGGCAAGTCTTGGATTACGGGAGAAATGTGTGTGTCGAATGTTGTCTGGACGAACAAGCCCCGGAAGATTTCCCGGACTTTCAACGACCAGTCTATCATCGAAAAGTTTCACTTGAATGTCTGTTCCAGTAATACTAAGGTCTCTATGGCAGCAAGCATTTACAATCATTTCCTGTCTGACAAATTCTGGATATTCCACTTCTGTGATAAACTTTCCGTCAGATCCAAGATATGTTCTTTCCTTAATCTGAGTTGCGAGGAAAGCAACGGATTTGTCAATCTGTTCACGGACTGGACCTTCAAAAATCACATCCTTAATGACATTCATCTCTGCACCGGTCTTTTCTTCTGTTCCCTCGTAACGGATAAATCTCACACTGGCTCTTGGCAGAAAATCCTGAGGTTTCTTGCCGAACATAAGCAGCGAAACAACTGTAGGATGCTTTTTACCATTTCTCTCCACTACGTAACCGTGATTTTCAGTCAGAAACTCCATAGGAGACTTGTTATATCCAGATTTCTGGCAATAATCTTCAACAAGAGACATGTCTATATCTTCCAATTCAGCGGTATAAACTGGTGTCTCTTCATAACAAGATTGCCCCTTGTCATTCATAAGTTGGAAACGTTCATCAAATGACAATTTCTTTGATTTATCTCCAACTCTCAGGAAGACCTCATCCGCTTGGTTTGCATAAACTCTCAGGCTTGGCTCAATATGGAAGACTAGCACATGATTGTCTTTACCTGTTCTGTCTATGCAAGGAACCATCTCTACTTGGGCATTTACAGATGGAGCACAGAAATCAAATGGAGTACGACGAATTTCATTAAGGATCTTCTCGTCTCCATCAACTCCTTCAATCTCTCTATTTCCATCCGTGATACCAATGACTAAGTCTCCACCGTCTGCATTGGCAAATGCAATCATAGTAACAGCTAAGTCCTTTGGTTTGATTCGTATACTCTTACGATCAAATGTATGTCCCTCCTCACGAGATAAAATATCTTCGATAGTCATAGTACTTTTCTTTTGTATTATATTTCTTTACAAAGATAGCGGATTTTATTAGACTACATTCCCCACGCATTGTCTATGAGTTTCATTGCGTCGGATTTTGTTTTTTCGGCAATGTCTATGTATGGGCGCATTGCTTTGTAGTCTGAATGACCGGTCCACTTCATTACTACTTGTGGGGCTATTCCGTTTGAGAGGGCAAAGCAGATGAATGTCCTTCTTGCGGCGTGGGTTCCTATAAGGGAATATTTGGGATAAGTTTCCTCTACCCTTTGGCCGGCACGGTAACAGACAATTGTAATTGGGTTGATGAATCCGCAGAGTTCTCCCAAGTCTTTAAGGTATTTGTTCATTTTCTGGTTGGAGATTACAGGAAGGACCAAGCTATTGGGGAAGGCTGTGTCTTTGTATTTCTCCAGGATTGCTATGGCATTTTTGCTCAAATCTATCGGGAGGCGGTCATTGGTCTTTTGTGTGGTGATATACATTTTGTCCTCTGCAATGTCTGTTCTTTTTAAGGTTGCCATATCTGAGTAACGGAGGGAGGTGAAGGCACAGAAGCAGAAGAGATCTCTTGTTTTTGCAAGGGCTCCCGCTTCCTGGACTGTTTTTTCGTATTCTTCTCCGTTAATGTTTGTAAGTGTTACTTTGGTGCCGTTTGCCGGAATTTCATAGTTGTAAAGTTTGAGCAGTTCTTCTTTGGTAAGGAAGATAACCGGTTTTTCCAACACCTTGAATTTAGGTTTGAACTTATTTACAGTTTCCTCTGAGCAGTATCCTTTGCGGATGGCCCAATTGAGGAACCATTTGAGATTACTGTATTACTTCTGGACTGTCTTTTCTTCCAATTTGCGGATTTTCCTCAGGTGCATTATGAATCTGCTGAGGCCGTTTTCATTAAAGTCACGGAACTCAAGGTTTTTGCCAAAGGAGAGCAGATGATTTTTGAAGGTGCCAGATTTGTACAGTTGCATAGGCCCACTGGTTCAGCAGGCTTTGTTCCTTTATGAATTCATCAAGGTAATCATATATTGATTTTACAGGTGTCTCCTGTTTAACAGGTCTCTGTTGAAGATCTTCTCCAAGGGAGAGTGCTATTGTGAATTGGTCTTTCAATTCTTCACGAGTTGGGCGGGTTTTGAGGCTGGCCTCGTATTCTCCAAAGTGAAGTTGTATTTTATAGATGGAACTATTGATCGCACGGGCTGTTATACCCTTTGAGTTGGTGTACTTGGGTTTCACTTTACCTGAATCCAACCAGGCTGAAGGAGCAACACTATAACCCAGCGTTGTGAGCAATCTTGTCTGGCGGATATTGATTGAGACTGTTATTGGAGACTCATTCTGTTTGTTTAATTTTGGGTGCAAATAGAACTTAACCGGCATATCTGTTTCCTTTAAAAATACAAACAAATCTACAAACAGATGCTATTAAACCTCATTAGTTTATATTCTTAGTTTACAGCTACTTACAAAACTCAAGTAAACCGCTGAAAACGGCGGTTCGAGCCCGCCCATCTCCACGAGAAAAGGGAGCCAATTTTGGCTCCCTTTTTTCGTGGAGATATGTCTCCCCCCAGTCAGCAAACGCTGACGGCCCCCGATGGGGGCATATGCCGACCGTTCGTTTCACTCAGGTCGGGTGCCATCGCTGCTTCAATCTGCTATGCAGATCTCGCTGACGCGAGTGGCACGGTGCTGATGCACCTTTTTGTCGCAGATGTACTGTCTGGGGTTTATATATATTGCTGTGCCAAATGGGTGAGTACGGTGCTGATTTGTAACTTATTGATAATTAATCGTTTGACTTTTTGAGGTGTGCTTATCCCCCGCCCAGTAAGAGGGGTTGAGTACGCTTTCGTTTTGTAATATCTTGACTTATAATGAATTAGCTTTTTAAGGTGTGCTCACTGAGTTGGCCGATGCCGACATACGATACTTATCTACCCATAACTCTTCCATTTAAGGACAACTCTTCTGACGGCCCGCCGGGTGAAGTGTTGACCAGGCGGTTATAAAACTCTCACCAGTGGCGGGGCAATTCCAATTTACATAAGGAACTCCATCAATTCGCTTGGTGAGATGCATTCGAATCGGGCTTCCGGATATGCAGTTTTGAACTGCGAAGGTGCGCCCACTCGGTTACCAATCTTTCTCTTTATTTCAAATCCGGTCATTACACCATCCTCTATTTCGATCAGGTCAACTTCTTTCTTTTGCTGGGTTCTCCAAAAATAATGTTGTACAAA
>JAEIGA010019693.1_pt1 | contig 10283 bp, 4 predicted proteins | sample 9270691 | NCBI WGS metagenome assembly JAEIGA01 (sample SAMN17057246, study PRJNA624740) | gut metagenome | biome: biome; isolation source: fecal sample | host: Bos grunniens | place: China: Xizang | collected 2019
TCGCTTTCACCAGCATCTACTAAATCTGCAAAATTCACACAACCACTAATTGCTGTAGGTTTTGCTACAACTCCGACAATGCCTCCTACACCAAATTTGTCTTCATTTGAATGTGTATTGTTTATCTTTAATTTATTTACACAATTACTAATTGTTGCACCGTAACTGTACGCAACAATTCCCCCTGCGTATTTTGCATTTGTAGTAATTCCTGTGTCCGGACCTTTTACTGCAAGATTTTTGATTACAAGATTTTCTGCATTTCCATTACCAACTTTACCAAAAACACCTGCATAGTCGCCATCATAATTTGAATCAAAACTGTTTAAAGTAATTGAATACCCCTGTCCATCAAATTCAAAAAATGAAACATCTTCTTTACTAATAGGAACCCAATTTGAAACAGTTATATCGTTTGCTAAATAAGCATCTACACGTCCTTGACATGAATTTTTTAATGACCAACTAGAACTACCTTTCGTAAATGTTACATCGTTTTCTGCTGCCAATGTTCCATTTACTAAATCTCTGTATAAGCCTAATCCTTCAGCATCATATATATATAAACAACTTATATTGCTATTATTTTCAGTTTTTGTAAAATATGCTAAGCCTCTATTTTGGGCAGATGGAGATTCACTAGTTGCACCTTCACCCGTTGTACCACCTGTTGTTGTTACTTCTTCAATTTGAACTGTGAAATCTTCTGTAAGTGTGATTTTACAAGAAATTTCAGATGCTCCGATATTTTGAATATAGTATTTACCACCACTAATATAATATCTTAAAGAATCTATAGTTTTTTCTTCAGTTGAATAAATAAATCTGGTAACTTCATCCCAATCAATTGCAGAATTATTTTTATTATACATAAGTACATCGAATTCTTTTGAAACATTATTACCTGGAATAGATATTACTTTACTAACTGGCACACTTTGAGATTCGGCATATTTATCACCGCCAGTTGTCGTATCAGGGGTTTTAATAGCAAAGTATTTGCCTGTTTCATCGTCTTCTTTTTCAATTTTAAAATTTTTAATTGAAAAAGAAGTTTTGTTTTGACTTGTTACATCAGCATTGCTTATCTTTATAATACTTACCGTTACTTCCTCACCATCTTTAAATACAGGGAAGATTGTTGAAAGACTTTCTCCCTTTTGTCTTTTATTATTCCAAGCCATAGAATTTGGACTTATTGTATCTGCAACAATAGATGTATATACAGTATCTAAAGTCTCAAAATTAAAGGATACTTTATTAATTCCTTTGTATTTTGCATAATCTCTTAATTCCAAAGTAACATCATTGTATAAATATGTGTTTGTACTATCATAATTGTTTGAAGCTAATGGTGTATTAATTGTTATAGCGTAGCCAACATTTGATTCAGTTTTTTCTACTTTAATAATATTTTCTGGCCTATTTGCATTATTTAAGTAATTTTCAATTCCTGTTTTTGTAACATTGAATGCAAGTGTTGGTAAATTATCATTGCCTTCTATTTCAGAAATAACTAAATTTGAAATATATACTTTACTAGCAAGTGCAGAACCAATTGTAATACCATTCTTTCCTTCTGGTAATTCTTTATCCAAATAACCAGTTTCAAAAGTACAAGTTGTCCAGTCTGTTCCTACAGTAAAGAACATATCAGCATATGCAGCTTGAATTCCAACAACTGTATCCCCATCTTCAGATTTTAAATCAACAGAAATTTTATAATTTTTTCCTTGAGTAAAAGAAACACTTTCTTTAGTTCGTACATAATAATCCCAAACAGAAGAAGAATTTTCAGGATGCATTATAGTAAGTATTCCATATTTACCGTTTCCTGCACTATATTCTGCATTTTCCCCATTTACTTCTGCTGGGGTTTCATCTTGATCTCCAATTGCAAAAGTATAATTCAAAGACAAATTTCTTTCCCACTTAGCGTAAAGTATTACACCATCATCTGTAACTTCCTCTGGCAAATAATAATCGTCTTCAATTTTTTCACCACTAAAATCAGATTTTGTATACCAACCTCCAAACACAACATCATCGCTTGGTGGGTTTGGGGTTGGTAAATCAATTTTTTGATATTTATTATATGTAACAGTGTTGTTAGTAAATATGTCTCCGTCTAGATATCCACCTTTTAAGTCAAATGTAACTGGATATAATTTTGCCAAACTTGTTAATTCGTAACTACCACTACTCAAAAGACCTGGAGCAACGTAAATAAGACAAGAATATGTAGTTATTGTTTCATACTCTGGTTCTTCTTCAGTTCCTGTATTTTGTTGTAAAGCTAGATTAAGTTTGTAATAACCAGAAGACAAATTTTGTGTGTTATAAACAACACAAGAACAGGATTTTCCGTCTACGTCAGTTTCTGTTTTTATTTCTAGACCACTTTCATTACTCTCTACAGGATTTCCTGAATCTGGATATGTATACAACGTTGCTTTTACTTTCCCTACAACATCTTGGGGAAATTTCAATATGAACTCAATTTGTCCATTTGCTAGATTTTCTCCCGTTGCTTCTTGCATTTCAAATTTAAGTTCATTTGGTACATCTTTTTTAATTTCAAAAGGATTACTTTCATCACCTAGAGTTGCTTCAAGTACTTTCCCTTCATTATTATACACAGTTAGCGTAAACTGCCAGTTTCCTACATCAAGCAAAATGTTTGTATCGGAGCGCATATTATCATAAGCTATTTTTCCATCTGTATCGTTCCAAGACTTCTCAAAAGTTTTATCAGAGCCAGAGTTTGTAATTTCTCCTGTTAATTTCCAAGTCAATCCTGTAGTTCCTGTAATTACAACAGTTGGTAAAACTGTACGAGCGTTGCTACCCGGAAGATTTGCAGAAATACTAATATATGCTTTTTGCGATTCTTTTGCTTCTTGCTTAAAATTCAACGGATTTTTACAAGAAACAAATAACATTGCTAAAATCAATGATAAAATAGATAATTTTTTATTCATACCATTACTCCTTTTACTATATATCTTTTCTTATTATGCATTTCTACAAATTCTAAATCCTGTATAATAATTTCTTGAATAACTACCATATGAAGTTCTTTCATAGACAGTACATTTATTACTTGCTTGTAAAATACTTCAACCTCTTACGTAACGATTCGTTGATGATTTTACACCCAAGTCCATTCTCTTAAAATCAGCTTTCACCATAAATACCTTTCTACATTAGTTTACTTTATTTATAGTTACTTGCATTTCAGATGAATAAAATTTACCTGTATTGTCGTTAAAAATGATTGTAACAGTATAAATTCCGCCATCCCATTCAGAGACAGTAATACTGTCTTCCCCTTCACTATCTTTAATTGTTACACCATCTTTTTCCCACGCAACAACCGAATAACCATTTGGAATAGTTATTGTGATAGTAGAACCATTATTTGTAACATCATCTTTATTGAACGGAACATCAGAATATTTATTAAATTCGATTTGTATTGATGAGTCAATTTTTTCCCATTGTGCGTATAACGTTACTACAGCACCTTGTGTTGCTGATAAATTTTTTACTTCTTGTTCATCAGCGTAAGGAGTTCCAGAACCATCTTCCTCTGTGTTCCATCTAACAAAAGTATACCCTTCACGTGTAAATTCGTTTTTCGTCAATTTTTTAGATACATCGTACGTAAAGTTTTGAGTTGGTGCAGAAGGAATTACAACTCCATTAGCATAAAATACTACTGTATATGTAATTGGAGTCCATTTAGCATAAAGCTTAATAACACCATCTTTTGCGTCCCCTGAAGAAACTGTTTCTTTTTTGGTTTCATCAGTGAAGGCTCTATCCAAATACCAACCTTCAAAATTATAACCTTCTTTTGTTGGGGGGGTAATATCATATAATGGAACACTGTTTCCACTTGTAAATGTTATATCATCAATTTGAGTGCCACCATTTTCTTCAAACTGTACTTTATATTTTACTATATATTCAGCATCTTCTACATCACTTTCCATGTCGCCAACTTTTGCTTTGGCTAAAATTTTTACATCATTTGTAATTGTAATTGTCACCGGAGAAGTATCTCCTTCCGTCCATTCTACTGCATCATCAAATTTATACAAAATTTGTGCACCAATTGTGTCACAAGACAATGTAACGTTTGTTCCATAATCTACTTCTGTAATTTGAGGATTAAATTGTACTTGTTCAACATTTGTAATCTTTTTCAAATTAATTTCAACAGAATTTCTTCCTCTTTGTACTTCAAAAATATTACTGGTTCCTGTATAACAAATTTCAGCGTCAGTATTATCAAAAATCGTACATTCAGCAACAATAATTGCTTTTATTCCTACAGGAATTTTTAAAAAAGAAACTTTTGTTGGTTCGCTTGAACTAACTGGTACTTTTACACTTGAAACAACAGGCAATCTGTTTTTTAAAACTTCTTTAATAGCCTGTTCTTTTGAAAAGGTTTGTGAATTGTACAATGTTAATGTAAGACTTGAATTTTCCGTAGCACTTCTTCCCTGCAAATTATTCTTATTCTGTACTAAATGTTGTAAATTAAGCGAAACTGAAAAATCTGTTGTATCTAATTCAGATTCCATAGAGCAAGACAATATAAAAGCTATTAATATAAACAAAAAAAGATTTTTAAAAATTTTCATTATTCCCTCACATATTTAGAAAATGTTAACATTTCACACAAAACATTGTAAAGCATTTTTCATAAAATTCAAGAAATTTGTATATATATTAAAAAAGTAAGGTTTTTTTTGTAAATTATCTGATATAAAATAAATTATATGAAAAAGAAACAAAAAAAATCGAATGCATTTATAAAATTTTTAAGAATACTGTTAATCATTTTTTTAGTGTTAATTTTGCTTTTTGCAGCCTTATTTACGTTTTCTGCTTTGGACAAAAAAGACCCGCTTTCTGTAATTCCACAAGATTATTCTTTGTACCTTCACACAGATTCTGTCTGGGATTCTGTTATCCCTCTTTTAGATTTACAGGCAGCTGATATTTTTCTTTCTTCGCCAAATTTAGCCGATTTTCGCGGTCTTTTTATGAATTTTCGATCTTCTAATCTTCGTTCTAGCAAAATTTTAGCACTTTTAGCTTCAAGACCTGTTTCTGCAACTTTATACACATCAAATGAAACTTCTATCCAAAATGAAAATGAAGAAATAACTAAAAAACAAGATTTTGTTGCTGTAGTAGATTTAGGATTTTTATCTGCAGCCACAAGAGCATTGCCTGTTTATAAAAAACTTTTGCCAAAACAAGTTGTTTGTGCAGAAAATCATTATGAATACAAATTAAAAAAAGCAACTTTATACATAAAACCTATAAAAAATCTTGTTGTTATTGCAAGTAGTTTGAAATATCTTAACTTAGCTACAGAAAATGACAATAGCGTAAATTTTTCTGCTGAACAAAGAAGCAATCTTTTAAGGAAAAATGAAAAATCAATTAGATTGCTGGCGAATACTCAAAAAATAGCAGAAACTTTTACAGAAGGCAACGAATTATTAAGCAAATTAACTTCTGTTCTTACAAAAAATGAACTTAGCGAAGTATCTTTTGAAATTACAGATGGCTCCATTCAATTTCAAGCAAAACTTCCTTTTGAATTAACCGAAGAATCTAAAAATACTTTTGGCCCGTTGTTAAACAAAAAATCTTCTATGCCAATTTTACTTGCCAGACTTGGAGATTCAGTTCAATATTACACAACAATTAATGCTGGTTCTTTTGAGCAATTAAAAACAAGTTTGTTTCCCCTTTTGCCTGCAAACAAAAAACCCGATGAACTTTGGAAAAAAGCAAATTCAATGTGTAAAATGCTTTTTTCTTCATCACTTGAAGATATTTTGTTTTCATGGACTGGCCAAGAATTTGCCGCTCTTGGAATTAGAGGTCACAATGATCCAATTTTTGCAATTCAAATTAAAGATGAAATTCAGCGACAGCACATTTTTGAAAAAATATTTTCTTCTATCTTAATCAAAAATGATGATAGTTTAATTCTAAATGGCATTCGTTTACCTCAACTTTTACTCCCAGGCTTTATAAATTCTGTTCTTTCGCTTTTTAATATTAATATTCCATTTCCTTACTATGTTGAACACGACGGATTCATTTATTTTTCTGAAAATCCTGAATGTCTTTGCAAATTAATTAACTCAATGCAGAATGGAAGCAAACTTTCTAATACACAAAATTGGAAGGACGTTTCTTCTGAACAAAAAACAGAATCTACAATCAGTTTGTTTTATGATTTGGAACACAGCATGCCATTTTTCTTAAGAGGGCAATCTACACTTTCACAAATTTTAAAACTTTATTCTATTGGGCGTTGTGACATTAGAATAGAAGATTCTGCATTTGAATTACAATTACAGGCAATTGCGCGCAGTTCTGGAGATTTGAGTTCCATTCCTGGCTTTCCAATTTCTTTGGATAAAAATATAAAAACAGATTATACTTTGTTAGCGCAATCGGAAAGTACTACAAATACAATTTTCTGGCTGGAAAATTCTACAACAATAAAAGCTCTTGATGTTTCAAGCACAAAAGTTTTTTCTTTTACAATGCCAGAAGCATGTTCAATAAAAGAAGCTCCCAAAAAACTATCAAATAATGGCGTTCTTTGGGCAGTTACAAAAAATGGTGTAATTTACCTTTTTGATTCAAAACTTAATCCTATAAAAAAATTTCCTCTTCTTAGTGGCGAAAAAAATACTGAAATAATTACGGTCACTACAAACAATTTAATTATTCCTCTAAAAAATGGAAATGTTTTATTTGTTGATGAAGACGCAAATATTTCTACTGTTGAACTTTCTGTAATGGGAAATATTAAATCTGCACCAAAAGCTTTAGAAAACAACGTAGCATTATATTACAAAGGATTTATTGGTGAAATTTTCTTTATTGAAAATGGAATTTGTACAAATGCCGATACTCCAGAGCTTGTAGACGGAATTGCTTTTGGTTCTCCAGCAATGTTAAAAATTAACGATGATATTTTTACAGCATTTATAACCCAAAATGGCACTTTATATCTGTGGAAAAATGGCGTTCCTGTTTTGAATAAAGTTGTTAAATTGAATAATATTTTTAACGTAAATGTTGTTGCTTCAAATAATTGTTTTTACGCACTTGGCTCTGATGCTACTTTATATAAAATTCAACTTGATGGATCTTATTTGGCAGTAAAAATTCCAAACAGAACTGCTAAAAGCGGGTATATTTCTGTTTGCAAAAACTTTAGAAATAATTCTTGTGGAATTTTTGTTTGCCCAGATTCAAATACATTATATGGTTTTACAGAATCTTTGGAATTAATTTCTGGCTTCCCTCTTGTTGGTTACGGAATTCCTGTTTTTGCAGATGCAAACGGAGATAAAAACCTTGATTGTATTACATTTTCAATTGATAATAAAATTAATGCTTGGAATTTAAGATAATCTTAGGAGATAAAAATGAAAAGATTTGGTTTTATTTCTGGTCTTTGTTTTTGGCTTTGTATGATAATTTCTTGTGCCACTTTACAAGAAGTAAATGTAAACCTTGATGAAGAAGAACAGAATTTGGATATTATTATCTGCGAACAAAAATTTGCAGAACTTGATGCAAAATTAATTTTTTCAAAAAATGAAAACACCATGTCTTTTCCTGCATCCCAAGACTTTATAAAAGAATGCAATTCTTTACTCAAAATTGCAAAAAAAGGATATTCAAATCAATCTAACACAAAAGCTGTAAAGGCAAGATTTTTGGCTTTATCTGGCAAAACAAATCTGTTAATTCAAAATGTTCCTGCAGCAAAAAAATTCTATTCCTTGGCACAAACAGAATATAAAGGTGACATTCAAGCTGCTCTTCTTGCTTTCCGTCTGGATTCTTCTTTTTCTTTAGAAAATTTTAATACCAACTCTAACGATTCAGCTTTAATACAATTGGAAAAAGCTATTTTATTTTATGAACAAAAAGATTATGTTCAAGCCGTTGCTAATTTTGACAGCGCTTTTATTTCTTTGCCAGAATATTATAAAAAAGCTTATAGTCAATTAAGAGAAAGTTCCTGGAACCTGCGCAAGTTAAATTCAAAATATAGTGACCAAAATAAAAATTTACTTGCAAAAAGTCAAATTACTGTTTCTGAAATGCTGCAAATTACAAAATCGGAAACAAACTACATTCAAAAAATTATTGATTCAAAAATTAAAACAAATTCTGACTTATACAAAAAAGCAAAAGAATTTAATTTGATTACGCCAGTTTCTATAAACGAAAAAAGTTTAAAAAATGAAAAAGAACCATCAAAAGAAAATCAAATTGTAACAAAATCAATTTGTGCTCGATTCCTGTGGAATTTATATTGCAATTTAAAAGGAAATCCTTCGCTTGCAAACAGATATTCAAAAATATATGGTCCCAAAAATTTAACTCCAATTCCAGATATTTTGCCTTCTTCTCCAGATTTTGACGCTTGTCTTGGCGTTATTGAAAATGAAATAATGTCTTTGGAAGATGGAACTTACTTTTTTGGCAGTACGCCGGTTTCGGCCCTTGATTTTTGTACTTATTTGGAAAAATTGGAATAAAAAAAACGGGTAATTTTGAAATTACCCGTTTTTTTTTACGTTTTATTATACTTATGCTTTAATTACAATATGTAAATCGTCTAATTGTTGTTGGTACGTCTGGTCAAGGGACACTCGCGTTGCTCGTTCAGGCCCTTGACTCAGCCGTTTTGGCGGTTTACAAAAATTATAAACCTCCAATCAACTTCCGAAAGACAATCGCCCATTGGGCTGGCGCCAGCCCAGCTTCGTTTTATTCCTTAATCACAATATGTAAATCATCCAATTGTTGTTGGTCAACTTCCGATGGACAATCGTCCATAGGGCTGGCTGCAACGTTATTTTTAGGGAAGGCGATTACTTCGTGGATGCTTTCTTCGTGGCGCATGAGCATTACAAGGCGGTCGAGGCCTGGGGCAACTCCTCCGTGTGGTGGAGCTCCAAATTTGAATGCTTGTACTAAGAAGCCAAATGCTTTTTCTGCGCGTTCTTGGCTAAATCCAACGATTTTGAAGATGCGTTGTTGCAAGTCTGGGTCGTTGATACGCATTGAACCTGAAGCAAGTTCGTAGCCGTTTAATACTAAGTCGTAAAGGTCGCCTTTTACAGCCCCTGGGTCGCTTTCTAATGTGTCCCAATATTTTTCTTGTGGAAGTGTGAACATGTGGTGTTCTGTTTCCCAGTGATTTTCTTCTTCGTTCCATGCAAAATATGGGAAGTCGATAATCCAAGCAAAATGGAATTCATCATTTGGATTGTAAAGATTTAAGTCTTTTCCCAATTGTTTACGAACTGCACCAAGGGCTGTACATGCAACTTGCCAATTTTCGTCGCTTACAAAAAGTAAAAGGTCGTTCTTTTCTGCAACAAGTTTTGCACAGATTTCTGCTTCTTTTCCTGCATAGAATTTGCTAATTCCGCCTTCAAAAACACCTTCTGCATTTACTTTCATCCAAGCAAGACCTTTTGCTTTGTATGTTTTTGCAACTGCTTCTAATGCTTCAATATTTTTGCGACTATATTTGTCTGCTACATTTTTTACAACAAGAGCTTTTAATCCGCTGCGTTTGTGGCGTTGAACTTCACGACCAGCGTTTGCAGCGCCAGCTTTGAATGCGTTAAAATCTGCTAAGTCTGCCATGAATGTTGCGTCTTGCATTTTTAATTCAAAACGTAAATCTGGTTTGTCGCTTCCGTAATAATCAAAAGCGTCTTCCCAAGCAATTCTGTCAAATTGTGCTGGCAATTCGTAATTCAAAGTCTTTTTAAAGATGTGTTGCATCATTCCTTCTGTTGTAGAAAGAACTTCTTCACGATTTGTAAAGCTCATTTCCATATCAATCTGTGTAAATTCAGGTTGACGGTCTCCGCGAGCGTCTTCGTCACGATAACAGCGCGCAATTTGGAAGTATTTATCAAATCCACTTACCATTAACAGTTGTTTGTAAAGCTGAGGTGATTGTGGAAGTGAGTAGAATTTTCCAGGATGAACACGGCTTGGAACTAAGTAGTCACGAGCGCCTTCTGGAGTTGATTTTATGAATGTTGGAGTTTCAATTTCCAAAAATCCTTTGCTTGTTAAATATTCACGAGTTGCAAATGTAACTTGAGAACGCAAAATGATATTTTGTTGCATTGGGTCGCGGCGCAAATCAAGATAGCGATATTTTAAGCGTAAATCTTCGTTTGGAATTACCA
>JAEIGA010019694.1_pt1 | contig 10283 bp, 13 predicted proteins | sample 9270691 | NCBI WGS metagenome assembly JAEIGA01 (sample SAMN17057246, study PRJNA624740) | gut metagenome | biome: biome; isolation source: fecal sample | host: Bos grunniens | place: China: Xizang | collected 2019
ATATCGCACTTTCTTTCCATGAGTTGTTGCATATTCAATTTCTGATTTGGTACTTTCTCCTACATATCCATTTACATTAATCACAAATATTTCATCAGCCATATCGATTTTTCTCTTATGCATATCATCTAACATAGTTTTTATATCACTGGTTAGCTCTGGAACGTCATCTGCGTGACCGAAAACACCAACACTAATAACTATGTTGCCATCTAAAGTAAGCCTCTTTTGAACCTCCAGAAACTCATCTTTAAATCTAGTAGAACCACATAATGTAATTACTTTATAGTTTCCTATCATATTTTTGCCCTCTCTTTAAATAAATTTAGCTACTAATGCAAAATTAGCAGCTAAAATAATTTATTATTAGCTGTTACTTAATATTCGATGTTAACATATAACATTTACCTAGAAGATAGCTCCTATTAAGATTTACTTCAGCTGTAAGCCACTTTGTCTAGTGTATATAATTCCCCTCATACACACTAGACTTGGCGGTGGGACCTGGAAATTAATCAGCCCCGACAACTACATTATCCAACTTTTTGTAGTTATGAGAGCTAGTTGCATTCGCTACTGGGTGTAGCTACTTATCAATGTAGCAGTCATGTATCTTCACACTGTAACAGTTTTCCTTCAAACTAATTAACTATACATAATTCCAACTATATAGGCAACCCCAATTGGCGCTCTGGTGTTAATTTCTAGATGCTGACCTAGTCATTAACATATATTTATTATTGCACATAGTCAAATTTCATAACTTTAATTTTATGATTATTGGCTTGTACTATTTTTTAGCGGATTAAAAGCTAACACACTGGCGTATAATCGTCTGCAGCAAATTATATTTAGTATGTTAGCAGGTTGCTATCCTAATATTACCCATTTTTCTTCTAGAGAAGGTTAATATCATATTTTAACTCTACTGGAGCAGCATAACGGATTCGAACCGTCGATATCACCTTGGAAGGGTGAGGTGTTACCACTACACTAATGCTGCATATATGACGTGTTTAAACAACTTATATATTGCTGTCTTTCCAGCAGCCAATTAGTTTATCGCACTTGAAACTAATAAAGCGGTCGTTTCTATTTAACCCATTCAACAGAAACTGAAAAACATAAAGGTTTGGTAGAGGTGGCCAGACTTGAACTGGCACGAGCAAGCTCGAGGGATTTTAAGTCCCTTGCGTCTGCCTATTCCGCCACACCTCCATATAAAAGACAATTAAAAAATATTATTTATTTAATTGTCTGTAACACTTTTCAGCTTCAATCTTATGTAATTCTTGCTTACATAATTTAAGACTGTATTTTGTACCAAGAACAAATAATAAAGATTTAACAATTGCTAAATTCTTCTCATGTTCAGCAATATCTTCTTTTATAAATTTTTCTTGTCTAGCAAGTTCTTCATCAGACATTTTAGCATAGTTTTTAAACTGCATATTTACCCTCCTCAATAATTAAAATAATGGAAGCTTCCTTCGCAAAGAGGTTTACCAACCCTGTTGCAACATGAGTTTCCTTTCTTTGTTCACACCATAGAAAGTCTTACATAAAACCAAAAATGCGTATCTTACTAATCTTTATTCCAAGCGTTACCAAGGGGAGTGAAGTTAAGATAATACCACCTCTCCAACTGGTTTACGATGTTCACCCCGATAGCTCTCACAGCTAAAAGTCACTCCACACTTCGGGCTACCACTAATTGCAGCTTCTTTACTGACTCGTAGGCATCGTAATGGTACCGGTGACAGGACTTGAACCTGCACTCTTTCGAACTAGTTCCTAAAACTAGCGTGTCTGCCAATTTCACCACACCGGCATATAAAGTAGTATAATCATTGCTTACTCAATATTATACTTGATTCTGTATTTTACTTATTGCAGAATACCATTTAAGGGTTTTGTACCGGCTTAATTAGTAAGAATATGTCAGTACGAGTTTTCCTTCTCAAAGTTGAAGTGAGATGGAGTCGAACCATCCTCAGTACCTACAATTTTCGTCAGCCTTATGAGTCCGTTTTCACTTCATATAAATTGGTGGACCATCAGGGATTCGAACCCCGGACCAACCGCTTATGAGGCGGTTGCTCTAACCAGCTGAGCTAATGGTCCAAATTAGGTTTTTGCTTTTTCGATATGGAACCTTATAACCAAACGCTATTTATGTTTTGGAATTAAATAGTTAATACCTATTTGTTATGTAGTTTGAAAGCTTAACTGTAAACAAATATAAAACCTAAAAGCTGGTTTCAGAGGCCGGATTCGAACCGGCGACTTCACGGTTTATGAGCCCGGATTGCTACCACTGCATCACTCTGAGATATGTAACTTATTTAAATTTACTAGCTTATATTCCAGACCCATCTCTTAAACTGGTGACAAATAAGAATATAGACATTGTAAAGTGAAGTGCTACTCTAACATCATCTAATCTTTTCCTTTTGTACTTGGTACATTACACTTCTTAGGAGAGATTTTTGTTTTATAAGCTAGTAAATTGTAGGCTATGCACTGCGGCCAACAGCATCGAAACCCATACTCCTTACATTAACGCAAGCGCCAACTTTTCAGAGAGGCTAACCCTTTTCGCATAATTTAATTCTCACTTAACTGGCATAAAAACAAACTAAATGTTTGAAGTTATCTATTATGTAAGTTCATCAGACCATTCATGTCCGATATTTCAAAATGTTGTGTGATGGTGACACTAAGCCGATTTATTGCGCACAATATAATCAATTCCATCCCCTAAGTTTTATCCATCACTATTTCTATTATATTATAGATAATAGAACCTTGGGCCTAGGTTTTTATTATAACCCTCTATAATAAAGTTATAAATGCTCTTGGCGACTTTGATGGGGTTCGAACCCACGACCTCTAGCGTGACAGGCTAGCGTTCTAACCTACTGAACTACAAAGCCATATAATGGCGCCTCAAGTAGGACTCGAACCTACGACAACTCGGTTAACAGCCGAGTGCTCTACCAACTGAGCTATTAAGGCATATAATATAAAAATGGCAACGAGCGGACTACATACCTTTCTTACCTTTTGAGTTTCGAACCTCTCTAGGGAACATCCTTTCAGCTTTATGCTTTTGTTATTCCTTATTGCAATCAAAGGAACTCGTCTGGTGGGTGAAGAGGGAATCGAACCCACTCGGACCTTACGATACCGGTTTTACAGACCGGGGTGTCTACCTTAGCACACTACTCACCCATATATTCTATTCATACAATTCATGAATATTTTTATCTACTTGTTTACCATAAGTATTTAAAATATATTCAAAAACCTCAGCTAAATCTTCACGGTATAGAACTTTTATTGGTCTGTCTTGCACAGCGAGAGTTTTAGCTGTCACTTGTTCAGTGTAATATCCCTTAATTTCATAAATACAATCATTAATTATAAAATCAGGGAAATACTTACGTGTCTTACCTGCAAATTCATAGTTATAATAGCCCTCAAAACGTTTTATATCGATATTGTGGTCTAAGCAATAAATTACAAATGCAAGCTCATAAGTAGAGGAGCAAAAGAAACCTTTATACCAACCTTTTTTACCTTTACCAGTTTTATTTGGGTCATTATTACAGTTTCCTAGCATCTTAGCAGATACTTTTGCACGTACTTCAGGTCTGCAACTAATATTAGCTTGTCCACGTCTTCCGACCGCCCCAATAGCCTCGCCAGAAGCAATACGAGCAGAAATCTTATTTGCATAAGCTCTAACAATTTCATTTGTTTCTTTTGTTAATCCCTTATTCCAAGGGGGTGGAGTTTCGTTTCGATGTGGATTTTTTATACAGACATTTTCATGTTTAGTATTTCCATTTTTTGAATTAGAAACACGACCGCAAAATTTACAAACAAACTGTTCTCTTGTATACTGTGGATTGTGCGAGCATAATCTCTCATGACATCTTAGACTATTAGCATTTTTGCATTCTTTATCACAAAAGCTACATTTATACATCAGTAATTAACACTCCTTACATATAAATTTAGCATAAAGTTAAAACATAAAAAATAAAAATAGTCTGCTGCGTTTAGCCAACTTCGCTACCGACCCATATATAAACGAGTTAACTTAGTAACTCACTTACAAATTATTATTTAGCTTAATTATATGATTTTCACACAAATATTTAAATTTATTTTTACAAGTTTCAATAAATTTAATATGTTATTATTATATCAAGATTGTCAATATTTGTAAATATACATATTTTACAAATATATGTAATATATATTGTAAATATTATACAATAAGTCAAATCAGCTTTAAATATAAGTATACAAGCTTTTTAATTATTGTATATATAATTTATAAATTATAAAAAAATTAAAGCCCAGATTTAATCCAGGCTTTAGTACAAACAAATTATTTAAGTCTATCTGATATTTCACTAGCGCATAATTCTTCGAATCTTGGAAGAGAACGAATCCATTTTGCAACAGCTCTCCATTCTGGAATTCTGTGAAATTCTCTCTGCCCTAAAATAGTTTTAAGCTGTAAATATGATGTAGTGATACCAGCTGTAAGTTTACATCCACAAGGATTATTATAAAGAATTTCCAAATGTTTTCTATTTAAATCATCTCTTAATTTAGCAAGTTCTTCTTTATTTGCTGAGCCGTCAGATTCTAACTCTGAAATTTTTGCTTTAATTTCATTATACTCGGACACCTTTTCCTTCATTATAGCCTTAATTCTGTCATCAACATATTTAACATAAGCAGTATCAAAATCAAATTCGAGAAGTTTGTGCATGGTAGATTGACTTGATATAATTTCAAACCAATGGTATCTTTGAGCTTGAGTCCAAGCTTTAACCGTGAATGTTAAATCAAGTTGAACAACTATACCTTTTAAAAACGAGTCGTGTCCAGAACCTTTTTCAGCATTACCTAAATGTTTAATTCCATTTGTTAAATCATAATTAAGATTATCAATATTCACAGCTTTAGGAAATTTTGCGCGTCTAATTGATTCTTCTAAGCCAAATACTTGAACGTTACTAACTATGTCTTCAAATTCGCATTTTTCATCAACTCTATTTAAACAATCTGAATGTAATCTATGCTCGTAACAGTCTTCTATGAATTTTAATGTGTCTGAAGCTGCGTCAATGGCTGACTCATTACGATCTAAACAGTCAATGCTCGCCGCTTGACCATATTTACATTCTTGACATCTCATCTTTTGCTCTAAGGTTAACAATTTAAATCATCCTAACTATTTATATTATTTTTTAATCTTCTACCCATCTAATAACAGGCTCGCCAGAAAATCCTTTTTCCCATACATACCAACAGTAACAAACGGCAGAACCTTTCTTTTCAGAAAAATCTCCATTTATATAACAAGCTTGTCGTTCACTATGTACATATACATATTTTGGAGGATTTTTTCTATAAAACGCTCGTCTTTCTTTTCCCTCAAGAAATTGTACTTTTAATAGCATGACAACTAAGCTACCGTCTTCAATGCATTCTAAAGATTTCTTTACAAATTCTAAAGATAGTTTATATGGAGGATTTGTTAATATGTCTCCATTAAATTTCATATTATAATTTTCAAATCCTAAAAAATCTTTAATTTCAGTATTTGGACAGCCTCTATCAACAATATCTGAGCACTTAACATTATATCCGGCTTCAGTTAAAACATTAGCAATAGTTCCACTACCGCATGCACATTCCCAAATATTAGAGTTTAGCTTTACACCATCTCTTTCAAACGCTTTAAGCATTTTCTTTACAGTATCTGGATCCGTTGCATAAAAAGAATCTTTTTCGTATTCATGCCCATCTGAAGCGTGATTGTTTGCACCTAACACTGTAAAAATCTTTTTACTTCCCAATTATTCGCCCTCCGATTTTACTAAAACTTTAAGCTCTGCAAAAACAGCAATTGTGCTATCATCTATATTAGTTTTAAATTTAATAAGATCTTGCCTATCTAATTCAGCATATATTTTTTGCATAGCATCAAATTTAAGTCTATCTAAAATAAATGCTGAGTCATAATCACGCATCATATTACTATTTACTGAAGCTATGCCTCTAATAGTTGTAACATCTAAATTATCACATTTACAGATTTGAGTATTTTCTCGCAAATTATATAGTCCATATTTTTTAGTTATATGCTTAATTTTAAGTTTTCTAAATAATTTCTTTAACATATATTTAACACTCCTCTATTTAATTTGTTTACATTTGTGCTTTAACTTATGCAAAATTAAAGAACAGATGTAAATTAGCTTTTGCAATTAGAACATATTGGAATTTCTAATTCTAATTCGTCAAGACGTTCGCTGCACCCCATACAGACATATCTTGACATCTTCGTGTATTTATCTAATATGACGTCAAATTTATCATCACTTAGATTTATATAGACTCTTAATTCACCATATTTCTCTTTAATATCTAAAATCTGTAAGAGTTTCAATTCAGTTTCTGTGCAAGTTGAAATTATCTCATCTACTAGATTTTCAGCAAATTTATTATACCAGCCGCCTGGTAGACATTTAAAACAAGTTAATAATTCAGATTTAATACTCATTAGAATCATCCTCAATAAATTCGCCATCCCAAACAACAGATTCAAATTCACTAATTGATAACCATCTTAAAACAGCTCCACCAATGTTAGGGTCTGAATCTTGATATTCAATGATAATTAAATTTTCTTCAGTTCTAACTGAGCATACATAGTCCGCCTCAGACATTATCTTTAAAAGATATTTAACTGTGTCCCAAGCTCGGTCTCCAAATTTATTAATGTCAACAACAAATGTCTCACATTTCTTATTCATCTATATCAACATCCTTCCACTTAAAATTATCTTTAAAATTACAATTTTCGCATAACGTGCCTTTTAACTTATCACATTCACCAAAATTAAAATCTAAACAGGACCAAGTCCAATCATAATATTTTCCGCTTGTATCTTCCATACCTACTCCATCTATATAACAATCACATTTATCTGCTAAGCATGGAATGTTATTTTCACAAAAATCGCACGGTAAAACATCTGTTTCAGAATTAATAATATTTAAGAAGTCTTCTTGTAATTTATTAAAACTTAAATTTAAAGCTTGTAATCTTTTAGACAGTATGTTACTTGTTTCTATAGCACTAGCTCCATTTTGTGCGAGAGCTGTCTGTATAGCAAGCTCATCTTGCAAATGTTTTATATATTCAAATATGTTGCGTTTATCCTCTGAATTAAGTATTAAGTCTGGAATATTTAATAATTTTTCTATATAATTGAAATCTATCATAATAAATCTCCTATAATGATTTAGAATTTACATCAATTACAAATTCTTCAATTAATTTCATATTCGGTGACTTAGGCAAACTTGTATGTTTCTTAGCGTAAGCTAGACGATTATCATAATCTGTAACCATCTCAAAGAATTCTTTTCGATATGTGCCGTCTTCATTTTGGAATTTACCATTTCTAATGTCTAATAGGAAGTCTCTATCATTTTCTCTATAAGTATTTATTTCTTCTTTTTCAAGAATGTCTAAACACATAAGATAGAGTCTTATAAGATGCATGGCATGTTTATTTAAGTGAGCCTCGTCTTTTTTCTTATTTCGACCATTTAATTTTTCATAGTTATTTACAACAGATGATAGATTATTTATTAAAGTTTGAAATTCTCTTGCTGGATAATGATCGATATTCACATTTAAAAATATCTCAGTATCGACGTCATCTCTAGAACTTTTATCTGTGAAAATTTTAATTGAGCCTTGTTTAAATTCAGTAAATGTATTTTCAAAATTCTTAAGAGCTCGTCTTAATGCATCAGCTGTATATTCTAATCTTTTATCGTCTGGCAATCTATCATGAGCTAGCGCATTTTCGAGGCGTCTAAGCTGTTGAGTTGCGTATCCGCCAAACGAGCCAGCAGCTTTTTGAGATAGAAACAACTTTTTATTATCTAATAATTGTTGACCCAAATCTGATACTTGGAAATAATATTCAGGTTTTCCTCCCAAAATCTCAATAGTATTAGGATTACAGTTAATCAATAAAGATATTAATTTATTAAATGAATATATAGTTGTGTCTGTTTGATTATCTAGCACCTGTTCAAAATTAGACATTCCGATAAGGTCAGATTTACTATTTAAGGCGCAACCTCTAATATCTACGTCTGACGTTTCTATATTTGTGCCATACGCGTGACTGCCGCCTAAAGTGATAAACATAATTCTATCCTTTAAGTGAGAATTGGTTCTTAAAAAATCATATTCTTTTGAATTTATCAAATCTATAAATTTTGAAGTGCTCATACAATCATCTCCTGTATTTATTCTAGTTGATTTAGATTATAGACATATGTTTAATTAACTTTATAATTACAAATCATCTGGGGTGATTCTGAGTGTTGTAGCCTATATTAGTTTAAATACCTACCACATTCAGGACAATATTTAAATTGTTTTTCTTTTGGGAATTTTGAATTACATATAGTAAGCTCAATTCGTGGAATTCCACTTATAACAGTAGCTGATACACTCGAAAAATCAAAATTCTTACAAAATATACATCCATCATTATAGTTTGTTGTTTCAATATTCATGCTACACCTCAATATTAAATGTTGTTTCACAATATAACCTAAATTATATAATTATATAGTCAGACTTTATGTTATTTACCTTGTTATTTAATTCTAAATATTCTGGATTATTTTCATTTTTGGTCCCGTCTTCGTTTTCAATAGCGCATTTTAATACAGCTAGCCTTGCACATAATGTTGCAAACTCTGTTTTTGTGATAGCTTTTATTCCAAGTTTATTTAGTATTTCACAATATGTTCCTTTATAAGTAAATGCTTTACCATATCTGTAAAACATAATCATAATTTTCATCCGATTATCTAAATATGTCTCTTGTCTATGAATGACTGCATTTGGATATTTATTTCTTACAATACTTGTAAATTCAGTTAAATTCATATAGCAAAGCCTCCTTATAATTCTGATATTATTATATCATAAAACTAATAGCTTGTACATATACAAATTATACAAAAATTGTAAAATAAAAAGAACCGTTAGAAATAATCTAACAGTTCTTATATAGATATGCTATTTAATTTAAATTAGCCATTTGTAATTAAATCATATTCATCTGCAAATTTAGCTAAGAATTTTGTACTTGCTGGATATTTTGAAAAATAATCTTTAGCTAAATTAAATATTTTGAGAGCATTTGATAGAGTGAGAGGAGTCTCATTCATAATCATTCTATCGTCATCGTCACCTGAAATTACAATTCTAAATTTATTATATGAATCTTCATAAATTTCAAGATATACAAAAATATCGTCATTTTCAAATTCATAATACATATCTTCTGGACCAACTATAGTTCCATATTGAGAAACTTTCTGACGTGAAAATCCAGCATCCATTATTCTTTCATGGTCTGCTAATAACTTTGGAGAAACTTCAGAACCTTCAGACATCAAACTCTCATCAATGCACTTTTCGTCTAAAGTATCAATAGCATAATTGTCAATAAATTCTTCAACTGAATCACAATCATAACCTTTAAAAGTATGTACAATTGCAGCAAATAATTTACTTGGAGAACCTGTTACATTCATTTCCCAACCATAATCCATATCGCCGTCTACATCAGATATTTTTAAACCTCTAGATTGTAAATAATCTACAATATCTTCCACAGAATGTAAACGACTATTTGAACCTTCGTCGCCGTAAATTCCTACAGTTCTATCTTTAGATTCTAAAATTCTGTTAATCATATTAATTACCTCACCTATTAGAATTGCTAAAATCGTAATTTACTTCTGAAATTAATTCTTTAGCCATAGCAAAGAAATCCAATTCATTAATTACGTGGTCGATAAATGTTCTGCATAATGTCATAGAACTACAGTCATCATACATTGTGTCAGTGAATATATCTTTCATTTGATGTGCTAAATCAATACAAGCTGGAATATCGTGACCATTTTCTAAATGATGATACAAATTGTCATAAAATGTTTCATATAGAAACTTATATGCATCAACATGAATTTGAGATTCTTCAGAAAGCTTATAGCTTGCACTTTCTTTAATGAGCTTTATCATAAAATTATCCCTCTCTAAGTGATTATTATATTTATTATTGTTTAAATTTATTGTAATTTAAATAAATTCATCTTCTACAACTAATACATTTACCTTTTTAGTATGAATTGTACATGTATCTAAT
>JAEIGA010019695.1_pt1 | contig 10283 bp, 4 predicted proteins | sample 9270691 | NCBI WGS metagenome assembly JAEIGA01 (sample SAMN17057246, study PRJNA624740) | gut metagenome | biome: biome; isolation source: fecal sample | host: Bos grunniens | place: China: Xizang | collected 2019
GTACAGACAGCAAGGATGGCAAGGAATATGAAATCATCGATACTTCTTCCAATATGTCGGTTTGGACACCGGAAAAACTGGCCTTTTACGTCAACGGCATGGAAGCTGCTTACGTCTCCAACGGTGCTTTTTACGTTGCTGATATGTACGTCCTGTCCCGGCTGTTTCTGAACAACTGGCAGATCTCCACGGGACGAGGTCTGACCATTAAATGGATTGGAGGGTAAGCTATGGCATTAAGCGAATCGGTACGTACAAACACGTATGTTTATAAGGGTACTGATAGCTACGGGAACGCAATAACCGGACAGGTTGGCCTAGAGTGCAGATGGACAGCCACGCAAAATGTTGCAGCCAACAAATCAGTGGTCTCGTGGACGCTAATCTCCTATGGCGACGACTACACATTCCAAACCGGCAACATCAAACTGGAAATCAATGGGCAAACTGTTCCGTTGAATCTTCCTTTAAACTTCCCTATGCGGGGTGCCGGTCATTGGTCGTACACTGGCGATCCGGTGGAAATACCCCACAATACCGACGGCTCCAAGACCTTTACCATCAATATCTCTGCGGGCATCTGGTATTACACCTCGTCCAACTGCACCGGCACAAAAACTTTTACGCTGGACACGATTCCTCGTGCGTCCTCTGCCACCGTTCCCAACTTCACCATTGGTACCGGCGGTACGATCTCTATCAACCGGGCCAGCGGAAACTTTACGCACAAGCTGTCCGTGAAGCTGAATGGAAGCACCTATGAGATTGCATCGGATGTGGGCACGTCCTACAAATGGACACCGGATGCAGACACATGGGGAAAGCGCATTCCGAATGTTACCAGCGCAGGATGTACCATGATCGTGGACACCTACAACAGCGGTACGAAGATCGGTACAGCCACTTACGACTTTACGCTTTACGTCCCGGCTGGCTATGTGCCCACGGTCTCGTCTTTGACGGTATCGCCGGTCAATGACAACGCGACGATTAAAGGCTGGGGTGTGGCGGTGAAAGGCTACACCAAACTGGCATGGGTGGCACAGGCGGCAGGATCTTACGGCTCGACGATCACAAAATACGAATTTGCCGCAGGGGGTCAGACGGGTTCTGCATCCTCCGGCACAACAGGTATTCTTCAGAAGGCGGGCAGCATTACCCCGTCTATCAAAGTCACGGACAGCCGAGGCAGAACAGCAAACGGAAATGCTGCGGCTATCACCGTATATGACTATGCTGCACCCAATATTTCCAACGCGGCAGCCTACCGCTGCGATGCAAACGGAAACGCAAATGAATCGGGAACCAACGTCCGCATCACCCTGACAGCGCACATTGCTTCTGTGGGCGGCAAAAACAGCGCAAAACTGCAGTACAGATACCGGCAGGCAGGCGGCAGTTATACCGGATGGACAAATTTCACTTCCGGAGCCATTCTCACCGGCTTCGATGTCGCAAACAGCTACGAATTTGAACTGCGTGCAATCGATGCTTTGAACAATGCAAAATCTGCTACCTTTACGGTTTCCACGGAGAGCGTATGGCTGAACGGCAAGGATGGTGGCAAGGGCGCGGCCTTCGGTAAATATGCAGAAGAGGATGATCTCTTTGATGTTGCATGGCGCAGCCGATTCCGCGGTGCTGTCACATTTGACACACTTCCGGAACAGGTTGCACCGTCTGGATTCGGCCTTGGAGCAAAAGCGCCTAAGACACCGTGGGCAGATGTAAACAGCCTGCTGCTATCTGGCTGGTATCGCTTTGACGAAACCGAAAACCCGACACCCGGTGGAATCGCGGTAGGAGGCATCACGGCCACTTATGCATACATGCGTGTGGATGGCTACAACGAAAACAACTGTTTCCAGACTTTGTACCCGTTTGGATTTAACGGAAGCAGATTGTCCAGAGCTATGGTCAACGGTGCTTGGGAAGAATGGGGATGGGAAAATCCCCCGATGGCTCCCGGTGTAGAGTATCGCACCACGGAGCGCATCAACCTCAAGCCAATTTACACCAAATTTATAGACCTTGGAAACGCTGCAAATGATGCAAAGGTGGACATTAGCAGCTTTGGCGCAAGATGGCTTATGAGATACGCAGGGTGGACAGACTCTTATTCTCTTCCATTTATTTTTAACGGTTCTCTGAGCGATACCTGGAGCATGTACTTGGATGTCACAAACACGGACATTACGATCAAGTGCGGCAGCTCCATGGCCGGGCGAAAAGTCTACTGCCAGATCTGGTATACCAAAGCGTAAAGGATGGTAAAGCATGGCAAAGATTATTAAGTATCAATATCTATACTGCGAGGTTAATTTGGGTACAGAGGAACAACCGGTCATTGATCAGGTTTTTCTTCCTAAATCTATCGAGTGCAAAAACCAGACGGAATTTGATGCCAAATATCCAATTGCCGCAGAAGAAGCTGTTGGTGAAATTACCGTTGAGGGAGAATATGATCCGGCAGAACCAACTGAAGCAGAACGCATTGCAGAACTGGAAGAAGCACTGGATATGCTGTTATCAGGAGAGGTGGAATAAATGCGACCCAAACTGAAAATAAAAATTCTTGCTTATAACAAAGCAGTCAAGGAAAAGGGCGAAAAAGCAAATGACCTTGACAGGATCGTTTCGGCAATTGGAAAGCTGCCGCCCGGTCAGCTCAAAAAGGTGCTGACAGAGGATGTGCTTGCCGTGCTGAAAAAGTACGGCGTGACATTGGACGAATAAAGGAGGAAACGCTATGAACCTTACATACGGATCTCGTGGTGACGAGGTCAAGAAACTTCAGCAGGCTCTGAACAGCACCGGCAAATACACGCTGGATGTGGACGGCAAGTATGGCCCTGCGACACAGTCTGCGGTTAAAGACTATCAGACGCAGAATGGTCTGAAGGTGGACGGCATCGCCGGTACGGAGACCCTGGGAAGACTCTACCAGGCGCCTGCAACCGGAAGCCAGACCCAGCAGACCACACAGCAGCCCCAGCAGCCGGCGCAGACCCAACCGAACTACTCCCAGCATGCCTATGATCCCTCCGCTGATGCGGCCTATCAGCAGGCACTCTCCGCCCTGCAGCAGGCACAGCAGGCGCTTCCCACCTACAAGGGGAGCTACGACCAGCAGCTGCAGGATATCTACAGTCAGATCGTGAACCGGGACAAGTTCTCCTACGACCTGAATTCGGACATGCTGTATCAGCAGTATGCAGACCAGTACGCACAGCAGGGCAAAATGGCCATGATGGACACCATGGGACAGGCTGCAGCGCTGACCGGCGGTTACAGCTCTTCCTATGGGCAGAGTGTCGGCCAACAGCAGTATGACGCCTACCTGCAGCAGCTGAACGACGTGGTTCCTGAGCTCTACGGTATGGCCCTGGATCAGTACAACCAGGAAGGACAGGACATGCTGAACCAGTATGCCATGGTTGGCGATATGGCCGACGATGAATACGGCAAGTATCAGGATTCCCTGAACCAGTATTGGCAGAACCTTTCCTATCTCAAGGGCCAGGCAGACGATGCATACCAGATGGGCTTCCAGGCAGACAGCACCGGCTACGACCGGCAGCAGGACGCATACGGCAAACTGGTCAGCCTGATCACCACCACCGGCTACACACCGACGGCGGAAGAACTGGCAGCGGCCGGCATGAGCGAGGGAGAAATGAACGCTTATCGCGGCTATTACACCCAGCAGAACGCACCCACCGGCGGCAGCGGAGGCCCGTACAGTCCCCGTGTCCCTGATGATTCTGATGATTCAGACGGCAACTACAACAACCTGAGCTACACCACCGATCAGGTCAAACGGGCACAGCAGTTTATCGGCGTGACGGCAGACGGCAAGTGGGGCGCTGAATCGGCGGCAGCGGCCAAGAAGAAGGGCTACGGCCACCTGGGTGCTGTCATTGAGGCGATGGAAATTGGGGATGCCGAAGACGGCGTGGGCGGCGTAGCATCCACCGCCGGTAAGTATTTCGACTACAACCCGGCAACCAATGCCCAGCTGCAGGCAGAAAAGGGCGGTTCTTATTATTCTACGGCACTGGCTGATCTGCAGGAGATGAAGCAGGCGGGAATGAGTAATGCTCAGGCCGCGTCTTACCTGAAGGATATGATTGGTAACAGCCTGCTGACGCAGAGCGAGTACAGCAGACTGTACAACCTGTATCGCGATGGAAATCTGTAACAGGAGGCGAAGCTATGTCAAGCTATGATGAGATCCGAAAAAAACACCTGAACGTGTCTGGCAGCGGTAATACAAAGGCCGCTGCTGGTTCCACCGGAAGATCGTCTACCACCGGCGGCAACAGTAGTATATATGAAGAAATCCGCAGCAAGCATTTGCAGCCGAGAGTAAATCCTGCTGTGGACGATAACTACATAAATCAGTTCTTCACCGACTACAACAGTTTGGTGGGCGATTATGAGAGGGATTCTGTGAACGCAGGATATCAGAATGCCCTCGACCTGTATACCGGATATCACAACAGAGGTCTTGAGCTGAGAGACCGCGGCAATGCCATCAAATCTTACCTCTATGCAAACCGGGATCAGCTGGACGAGGCCGACTACAACGGCATGGTTGACAGCATTGATCAGATCCTGTCTAGTCAGAAGAGCATGGAGGAAGTCTTCAGAGGCGCGTACAACACCGCTTCGCAGTTTGACAACGAGGACGATTACAACGCAGCACTTAAAAATTGGCGGGAATACTATGACGCATGGGGCCGCTATGCTGACGAGGTTGATTTTGAAGAGTATTCTGCCAAAGGTGCAGCCATTAAAAACCCTACAAGGGGCGATGCAGAAGGCGTCATTAACCTATTTGGTTGGCGACCGGGAGCAGAAGAAGTTGGAAATATTGTCACTTATTCTCGTGATAATTATGCCCAACTTGTCAATGATATGGCAGATCGCTATGATTCTGTAGGTGACTACCGTTATCATTATATGAAGGACGAGGAAGTGGCAATTTACAATTATCTTCTTGCTAAAGAAGGTAATGACAGCGCACAGAAGTTCCTTGATTATTTGGAGGAAACCCTTAACGCTCGTGAAGGTGGACAAATTGCTGAAAATATCAATGCAATTGATGTTCCCGTACTGGAAGATATCGTAAAATTGTCCTATGGTTTAGGTGCTGGTGTTGATCAGTTTGCTGGCGGTCTTAGACAAGAATTTACCTCTGAAAAACTGCCTACCTCCGCTACACAATATGCAAACGCACAGATAGCGGACTCCTTGGACGGATTTGGTAGGCATGCATATTCTGCTGCTACAACCATTGGTAATATGGCTCCGTCTATCCTCGTTGGTGCATTAAATCCGGTAGCTGGTGCGGCTACAATGGGCGTCTCTGCTGCCGGTAACGCCTATGGGCAAGCACTGCGTGATGGATATAGCAAATTACAAGCCAGAACATACAGCACTCTTGTAGGCGCATCTGAAGCAGCTCTCCAGTATCTTCTTGGTGGTATCGGAAAGCTCGGTGGTGTTAATAGCTCCAAGATTTTGAGCAAGGTTGCAGCTATTGACAACTCCCTCCTTCGTATTTCTGCAAAACTTGGTGTGGAAATTGGTAGTGAGATTATTGAGGAAGAACTGCAGAGCTTCCTGGAACCAGCATTCCGTTCCATTATCTTCGGTGAGGACTACGATGCACCTACGATTGACGAATTAGTGGAAACAGCTATTATTACTGCCTTGTCCACGGGTGTGTTGGAAGGCCCAAGTACAATAGCAGGAGATGTGCAAAACAGCAGGTATTATACGAATACCTACGGCAATTTCCAAAGGGAATTGGTTGATCAGGCATTGGAGGGTGAAGAACTTACCAACCCACTTGCTCAAAAATACAAGCAGAAACTTGATAACGGCGGTAGCCTTACCGGTCATCAGATTGGACGGCTGGTGGAAGCAAATGAGCAGCAGTTCCTTGCTGAAGATATGGCCGCAATCCAGAGTGCCGCAGAATCCCGGCTGACTGAGCTTGGAGAAACTGGTGATGTAAAGAGCGTTGCAGCGGCCCTGGCAAAGCGTGCCTCCGGCAAGAAGCTCACCAGCAGAGAGAACCAGCTCATCCAGGACAGCCAGTATGGCAGACGCCTTGCCAATGAGCTGAACCCGGAAAACATTCGCTCCGGCGAATACTCCACCGAATGGGCGCAGAAACTGGACACCAGCCGTATCAACCCGGAGGAATACAGCCGCCTCGTGGAAGCCGCTCAGATGCCCCAGGAGGCTGCAGAAACCACCCAGGACAAGGTTGCTCCCAAGATGCCGAACGTGGCGCAGCAGGCAGAGACGGCGGCGGTGGAAGCTCCTGTGGCAACTGGTAAGGAATCCTTACAGGTTGCCGATGATGGCAAGACGATCCTTCAGGAGACCGGCGAGGAAATCCGCATCAAAGGAATCGCCAGCATATCCGATGGCCAGATGACCCTGGAGCTGGAGGATGGCAGAACTGTGAACGCGCAGGACATTGCTTACGGCTCCGAGGGCGAGGCTCTGCTCTATGAAGCCGTGGCCAGCCTCAATGCGGACGCAGACATCTCCAACATTCTGGTAAGCAACTATTTGAAGGATGATGGAGGCGTTTCTGCAGGCGATTATGCTTTGGGAATGGTCGAGGCATTCCGGCATGGCACCTATAACATTCCGCGTACAGAGCTGGCAGGTAATCAGTTCGCTGCCAAGCTGACTGACATGCAGAGAAACAGCGCTTATCTGTTGGGCGAGCGATTTGGTGGCAAGCAGACCGGTACAGCAAATGCACAGGCTCGCAGAGCGAGATTCGCACAGAGATTCAACGAAACTGATACCAAGAAAAAGAATGCTCCCAAGACGGGCAAGGTCCACTTTGATGGTGATCGCAGCAGCTTGACCGAGAGACAAACTGCATCTCTTACCGCCATGGAAAAAGTGGCTGAAGCGCTTGGTGTTCAGATTTATGTGTTTGAATCCGAAGTGGATCAGCGCGGCAGACGCGTCGGTGCCAATGGCTGGTACGATCCGAAGGACGGCAGCATCCACATTGACCTGCATGCCGGCACCAGCGGCGAGGCCACCATGCTCTTCACGCTGGCTCATGAACTGACCCACTTCATCAAACAGTGGTCCCCTGCGAAGTTTAAGATCCTGGCCAACTTCCTGATGAAGGAATACGGCCAAAAGGGTGTGAGCGTAGAGACTCTGGTACGGGCGCAGCTCGACAAGGCCAAGAAGAATGGCAGAACCATCTCCTACGACACGGCCTATGAGGAAGTCATCGCAGACTCCATGGAGACCATGCTCTCTGATGGCAAGGTTATGGAGAAACTGGCCAAACTGAAGCAGCAGGATCAGAGCCTCTGGCAGAAGATCAAGGACTTCATCAGCGAGCTGGCAGCCAAGATCCGCAAGGTTTATGAGGGTCTGACCCCTGATTCTGTGGAAGGCCGCCATGTGGCTGAAATGAAGGACTCCATTGAGAAACTGCAGGCGCTGTTCACAGAAGGTCTGGTGGAGGCGTCTGAGAATTATCAGGCGGCAGAAAAAAACACCACCCAGGATGGTGGTGTGAAACATTATAGTTTCCGGGATTCGGAAAGCGGAATGGCAAATGATGCCTTGCTTCCATATGACGCAGAGTTGGTAAATATCATCGAAAATAGAGGAGATATCATCGTTGATAGTTTTGACAAACTGCAAGAAGTTGTTAACATTGCTTTTAATGAACCGACGAGAAAGGCGACTGCATATTTTGGAATTATAGATCCGTCTGTGTTGGAACAGATAGAAAAGGCTGTACCCAATATTCCTACTGCGCTTGAAGGGAAAGTATTCAAGCCTGGCAGAAGCTATTCGATTGCTGCATCTTTGGATAGTATTCGACATCTTACAGACAGCAAGGGCGTAACGAGAGAGGATGTGTTAGACTATCTTGACAGAGTTGCCGATACGATAATCGAAAATGATACGGTATCCTTCAGTTACTACACCGATAGCCGCAACAACAAGCTCAAGGGCCTTTTGTTCAAAAAAGCGTTTGAAGATGGAATCATGGTCAGTTTTGAGATTGTTTCCTCCAAAAAGATGAGCATGAATCTTCAAACAATGTATATGGATAGTGCATCATATCAAAAAAAGAAGTCTGCTAAAACTCCGCTGGTGCAAAATACCCCAGCCCATACGCCCGAAGCGAGAGTTAGTCAGACTTCTATAGAAGATCTCTCCACCCAACGGACTTTACATGCCGCAGTGAGCAGCAGTAATGAAACTGCCACCAATGGAGATCTCTTCAATCCCACTGTAACATCGGAAGGCAAAGTTGTCAAGAACGAATCTACAGAGGCATTGGATATCGAGGTAGATGGTAAGACGGAGTCTGCTGTACCTGCGGTCGTGAAGGAGTACAAGGACAGCCATAAGGGTGTGAAGTTCTCTGACCGGGACTCCGAAGGCAATGCTCCTACATTCTACAGCCAGATGGCCAAGGTTATTGATGGCGTGAAGCAGGAAAAACTGGGCGCTGCCTCTGTGGTTTCTATGCTCCGCGGCAAGGGTGTCAAGGCAGAGGAAATCAAGTGGTCCGGCATCGAGACCTTCCTGGATGGTAAGAAGTCCGTCACCAAGGCTGAGTTGCAGGAGTTCATCGCAGGCTCCATGCTGCAGATTGAGGAGGAGACTCTTACCGATAAGGAGATGCCTTATAGCCAGGAAGAACTAGACCAGATTGCCAAGTATGAGTCCGAACGAGACATCATTGCAGAGAACCTCAAGTCCGAATGGAAGAGGATTGTCGGCACGGATATTCCAATCGTCTATTTTGGAGCAGGCCTGGAATCGGCTGTTGTCCAGAACCTGCTTGAAGCTAATGCTACAAAGAAGGGCGAGACGGAGGCTGGTTACAAATACAAGGCAGCCAGAGCGGCACTACAGAGGTGCATTGAGTACAATGACGATTACTTTGGCTTCGACAATGCACGGCAGGCACTCAGAGAAGCTGTGCGCGATCCAAAAGACTTTCTGGCCTCGTATGAGATGACTTCCTTTGAGGAGGGTGTGTTCCGAGACTTTATCAAAGCAAAGGAATCCTATAGTAAGGAAGTGGGCATCCCTGTGCAGGATCAGAAGGCGCTTAAGGCTATTGCAGAAAGTGCCGATAGATTCAACAATAGAATCTCCAAGGTCAAATCTGAACATTACGCAAAAGCCGCAAAGCACATGACCAAGTGGAGTCAGTACAAGCTCAAGGGTGGCAGCAACTATCGCGAGCTGATCTTCAAGATGCCCGACTCCCTATACTCCAACGACGCGATGTACGCGCACTGGGAAAATCGTTACGGCGTTCTTGTCCATGCTCGCATCCAGGACATCAATACCGATGGCGGAAGAATGCTGTTCGTGGAAGAACTTCAGTCTGACTGGCATAACGAAGGTCAAAAGACAGGATATGAGGGCGAAGAAAATAAACGTCTGAAAAAACTGGAAGACCTCAGTAAAGAAAAAACTGCGATTTGGGATAGACTTTCTGCTATAGAGCCGGACTCCGAGGAGGCTGACACTCTTCTCACAAGAGACCAGAAGATCACAGAGGAGATTAGCAGACTTGAGCGGGCATCAGCAGAGGCCACCCCTGATGCGCCTTTCCGTGACACCTACCATGAATTCGTCATGAAGCGTCTGATCCGCATGGCAGCCGAGGAGGGATACGACAGCATTGGTTGGACTCCTGCTCAGATTCAGGTTGAGCGGTGGTCGGATGAGTTTGCAGAAGGTTACCGCATTGAGTACGATCAGGATATCCCCAAATTCATGAACAAGTACGGAAAGAAGTGGGGGACCAGGGTAGGAAAGACCACTCTGGACAATGGCACTGAGGTCTGGTCCATGGCGATCGCCGACTCCATGAAGGATTCTGTTCTGACTGAAGGTCAGCCCCTGTACTCTGAACGTGACACCGAGTCCGTTTCCAACCGCTCCCTTCTGGCGAATGCCTTTGAGGGTGTGGCACAGAATGACATCGAGAGGCAGAGAATTCTGGATTACAAGAGCAAGGTCCAACTCATCAACGCCGAGGAACAGAAACTGCAGAAACTGACTGCGCAGATCCGTGAGCTGTCTTTCGCCAAGGGACCGAAGGACACCAAGGCAATCCGAGACCTTCAGATTGAGGCAAAGCAGACTGCCAACCGCATCAACACCTATGACCGGCAGCTTCTCCGCCTGGAGGCATCCAGACCGTTGCAGGATGTACTTGAGCGAGAGAGGAAAGCGGCGTACAAGAA
>JAEIGA010019696.1_pt1 | contig 10283 bp, 7 predicted proteins | sample 9270691 | NCBI WGS metagenome assembly JAEIGA01 (sample SAMN17057246, study PRJNA624740) | gut metagenome | biome: biome; isolation source: fecal sample | host: Bos grunniens | place: China: Xizang | collected 2019
AGTACATTCGTCGAAATTGAAGCTTGCCATCATCTTCTCGATGTCGAAGATGTCTGCGTCCTCATCTCCTGCAGCGATAGCCTTGGCTATGCTGTCCTCTTCCTTCTTCGGATTGAACATGCCGGTAAGGGAGCCGACGTCTCCGAGGGTCTTGCGGATGATCTCTTCCTTCTCGGTCAACTTGTTGATGATCCTGAAGTCATCCTGGACTTCAGGGATGGAAGACCTTTCGATGAGGTAATGGATGTAAGGAGTCCGCTCCTGTCCGTATCTATCGATGCGACCGTTACGCTGCTCCAGGGTGATGTATGACCAAGGGATATCATAATTGAACATCCTGTTACAGTAATAGTGCAGGTTCACTCCCTGAGAACCGGCATCCGAACAGATCAGAAGCCTGATCTTGCTGTCCTCCTTGGAGAAATCCTCTATGATCTCCTCCTGGGCAGTATCGGACAGAGTACCGTCAAAGCAGCAGATGGCCTCTTCATCCTTGATGTTGAAGTCCTTGGTGATTCTGTCCTTGAGCATCCTAATGGTGGAGATTCTTTCTGAGAATACCACGAATCTTTCTGATGAGGTCTTGCCGGTCCATTTCAGACGCTTCAGGATTTCTCTGAACTTCTCGTACTTGCTGTCACGTCCGGTGTCGATGATTTCTTGAAGTATGTCCCTCATCTCTTCCATTTCTGGATCAAGAGTATTGCCGCTCTCCAGTATGTCATTTATTCTTTTCTGGAGCGTATCCATTGCGGCATTCGGAGACGATGTGAAGGCCTTGAACAGGCTAACCGAATAGAGTACGTCCGGACCTTCCAGTCCCTGAGATTTCTTCTTCTGAGCCTTGTATGACTGCTGTACGGCCAGGTATTGCTCTTCAAGATCGTTCATCTGTACTTCCTCAGGAATAATCTCCACCTCCTTGAAGTGCTGTTTCACAGCCTCGTCGGTGATGTCTTTCTTGAACCTGCGTACGTAATAGTCCCTGATGTTCTCGGATGTGTACTCTCCGGAACTAGGTATGGCAGTAGGCTCGAGCATGGTGATCAGGTTGGCGAATGCGCTGTTCACTCCGTTGTGAGGAGTAGCGGAAGTGAGGATGAGACTCTCACATTTCTGTGCAAGGAGCTGCGCCAGGTCTCCACGCTGGCTTGCGTCGTTCGACACAATATGGCACTCGTCAATCACAACGATATCCCAGTGGGTCTTCTCGATGTAATGGCGGAACATGCCGTTGTGCTTGAGGGTGTCTATCGATATGATGGTCTTGTCATAGTACTCGAAAGGATTCTTGTTGGCAGGGATCTTTGCACGTATCCTATCCACACCGATACTGTCCAGTCTCACGAACGGGATCGCAAACCTGTTCCACATCTCCTCCTGGAACTGGGCAAGGATAGACTTCAAGGCGACAATCAGGATTCGCTTGCCCTTGCTTCTCTTTATGAGCTCTGACAGGAGGATACCCACCTCGATGGTCTTGCCAAGGCCGACACCGTCTGCAATGAGGATTCTTGGACGTGGCAGCTGCAGAGCCTTTATGGTGGGGGTGAGCTGGTAGTCGGCGGTATTGAATGCACCTTTGGTGGCAATGGTTATCTTATCCGACCAGGCCGGGTAGCATCTCATTGCATTCTCGATGTAAAGCTTTGAGAACCCGTAGCCCTGGAATGTATCTGGCACGAAGTGCATCTTCTTGGGATCCACAATCGCGATATCTGTATCAATTTCTGTGTCAAAAATGAACTGCTGTTCCTTGACAAGTTCTGACAGGCCTTTTGCATAGACGATATGATGTCCGTTGTCCCCGGGTTTGACCCTGGTAACCATGAAGTCCTCACCACGTACGGTGATTCTCTGACCTTCAGAAAGGTTGATCGTAGTTGACATAATAGGGGGTAAATCTTGCTATATCAAACAAAGATAGCAATTTATATTATAAATTGACCCCTATAAGTATTTAATTCATTGTTTTGACAGATATGTGTCAAAAATAATAGCGGCTCTCATCTATGGAGAAACCGCTATTATTTTTTATTTCTTTTCGAAGACTTTCGGTGCGTAGAACTTGTATTTGTTCTTATTCTTACCGGTATTAGGATATACTTTGACGGAGTAATATACCTTACCAGCCTCAGCCTTATAGCAATCTTTTATCTGTACGTCTTCAATGAATGCAGTTCCTTGACTGTCAATCATAATCGGCCCGCTTACACGGTGCTCTATCATTTCCGAGGTTGTGTTGTTAGATGTCTTGTTAACATCAGATATCTCTTCTGGGATAGGCCTGTGCAGGGTTTTGTTCAACTCGACATCCTTGTGAGCTTCAATAAACTTTCCGTAAACCGAGATGAGATGGGAGAGCTGAAGTGTGATAGCGAAAAACAGATCCTTTTCACTGCTGTCAATGATGTACGGCACATCCTCATCTTCTTCGGAATGTGAGCACGAGTGAACATAGTTCAGCACATTCTGGATATAGTAGTAGTGAGGTTTGGGGAAGACCGCAAATGACTCCTGTTTCTCTGGATCCCAAAGCTGAATCTTTACGTAGTTCGGATGCTCACCGATCAAGTAGTTCTTGCAGTCTGTCATCTTCGGGTTGTTCCTTTCGTCTATGAAATCGTCTGGGATTATTCCCATCTTGTTGGCGTGCCTGAACATGTGTTCTATGACTTTCCTGATAGGGTTTCCCTGATATTCAAATCCGAGATTCTCTTCTGGATAGTAGAGGGCAGAAAGTGCATTCAGCATAATGGATCTGGCAGCCTTGCAAAGGTAGCCTTCGGTTCCTAGATACTTGAATGTATCATGGTGACGTGTCAGGATTATATTATGAGTTTGATTCTTTGCTACTTCAAGTATCTGGTTCAGCAGTGGATTGTTAGCAAATTTTGAAACGACCTCCACCTTTTTCCATGAAACAGGTCCCCACTCCTTGTCATAGCTCTGACGTTTTCTACTGTTGGCATTCTCTATGACTCCTGCATAGTTTCTCATTACTCCGGCCGACAGTATGTACCATGGGATTGTTCTTCTTACTTCTCCGAAAAGCTCCCATAATTCACTGAGCACATCGTTCAGAAAGCGGTCTTCTGCAGGTGCGTCCTTCTCCCACTTACACTGCGCATCGAGAATGATGGCTGATAACTCGTTAAACTGTTCCTTGAGTTTCTGCTTGCCTTCAAGCCAGTTGTCAGCGTGAATAAACTCTATTCCATAGGTGCTCGCAGTATTGCGAAATGACTCGTATACTCCAAGATCGTCTTCAATCCAGAGTACCTTGATTGTGTTTTTTACCATATCCATTTGTTATAGGGTAAGTGTCACTGATGGGTTTGCATTGACAAACGTCAACTTGTATGTGATTGTGAATTCCTCTTCAGGAGTGCTGATGATTTCAACACTGCCCTTCAAGGTGTCCATATAGTCCTTGATTTGGTAGCAGCCAATCCCTGAGTGACTCTCATCTCCGGAAGTGTGGCCATAAGTGAAGACTTCGTCTGACTTCATCCTTTCATGGAGAGGCTCTCCATTGTTTGAAACAAGAAGAATGACCTTATCGTCATCAATTATGATATCGAATTTGATCTTATAGATCTTATCCTGTCTTTTGAAACCGTGTGCCCGGGCGTTAGCGATTATGTTGTCAAGAATCGTTTCAAGACTCCTGTATGTGGCACGTATGTACTCCATCGGATCACCGGCCTTAATGATGAATTCTCCCGGTATGAGTCGCGATTTTACATGGTATTCATCGCTCTCATCGAATTCAATCATCGGCAAATCCTTAGTATAGCGATGTGCCCAGCTGTCCCAAACGATATCAAACCCACTAAATACATTCTTGCTGATATATTCATCAAGAAAATCAGCGAGTGCAATATCTTCGACATCATTTTCCATTCCATAGCTCGAATCCAGAGCCAGAATCTCCTTCTGCAGTTTCTCTGCAGTAATTGTGAGCTTATCAAAAATGTCCTTTGCACTGGTGTTGTATACAGGAAAGATGATTGCGGAATCCTCGACAACTCCGTTGCAGATTTTGCGGGCATAGTTGATTTGCTCCACCCAACTGCTGAGAGCGGATATTGTCTGTCCGATTTTGTGCTTCTGCATATGCATATTCTTTCGGAAACTGTCAAAGTTCCTCTGCACCTCCTCAGACTTGTCCTCATAACCTTTCTTGCTGTCCTCAAGGAGTTCTTTGTTTTGCTCCTCAAGTGACGGAAGTACGATGCGAATCTCTAAAAGATCCTCTGCATAAAGATAGCCGTCGGTCCAGCTGTAGCCTTTTGAAAGACATCTAGCCTGCTTTGCAACATAATCTTCAGTACTTAGAACCTTCAGTATGTAGTCTAACGATGTTACATTGCTGTCAACGGTAAAGTGAGAGACGATTTCACCTATACCGATATGTCTGTCTTCTGGCTCGCCAGTAATCTTGCCGACAAGCATCTTCCCATGTGAGTATGCGACATATCCGCCGTTAGCGGCTGCGTAGTTTACCTCATTGGTCTGCGTGAAACCAACCTGCTCCGGCTTGATGCGGCAGGCAAGGTAATTGTCAGAAAGTTGTTGATGTGTAATAATCCTGTCGCCAGGAGTATCCTCCCCAGTCCACACATGGTTGAAACGAGGAATGATGCTGACAACGTCTCTGAGATGAACGACTTTTCCCTTTACTTCCTTGGTTTTAGGCAGAGCCTTCCATCTGAAGTATCGGGCAGCTAAGAAATTATATCCTTTGTCAAGTTGCTCTGATGGAACAACTATAACGTATTGGTTGTCATTTTTCTGGATAGCTTCAATGATTGATTGGACCTTAAGTCCGTAAAGTCCGACCTCTGCATTTGAAAGAAAGAATTCTTCCTTGTCTGCATCAATCATTACTATGCTATTTCCTACGGAGTATTGTCCAGAACACCCCCTGTTTTCAATGATGAAAAGACATTCCTCATTGATGGTACTTGCTGATGGAATCCGAAGTGAGATAACCCCTACGGTTATATCACCAGCTCTGTCGGCCAGATACTCTCTAAGTTTGAGCCACTTTGATGTGTAACATGCCTCTCGCGGCAACAGAACAGCCATCGTTCCATTATCTGCAAGTTTCTCTTCAATGCATTCAATAATGCATGCAATGGCAGCAGGTATATCCTTTTGTTCGGGACGAGGTCGGGCAATAATGTGAGTATAATTCACATACTGGCAGGTGAGTCTGTTACTATAAACGATATTTGCGTCAAGTTCAAGCGCCTCCTTGACAATATTTGATATTGCCCAATTAGATTTTGTCCTCTCGATAGAATTGATTCTACAATCAGGGCATGCTGCAGCTAACCTGATATCTCCGAAAGGAAGCAGCAGGCGCTTATCTCGTCCGTAGGTTATTCTAGAATTGTCACATAACGCCTGGATCAGGCTCATGTAATCGTCAGTCAGTTCTTCATCCTCGCCGAGTGAACCGTTGTTTCTGTTACAGTATTCAACAACCTGACTAAACCTTTGTAAAAGGAACTGAAGATTGCTAGTTGAGAACTCGTTAGCTAGATTGTGGGTCAACGGCTTCAGTGTCTCAACATATTGTTGATTCCCATCTTTAATAAGAGCATACAATGAAGCAATCAGACTTTTATAGCCTCTGCTCTCGTCAAATAACCCTTTGGAAGTGTATGACTTGATAAGTGCTTCCAACCGATCTTCATCAAGAACTGTATAATGAGTAGGTTGGAAGTCATAATCTTCATTAAAATCCTGAGGATTCCTTTTGATGAAATACTGAGGATCCTCGCTGTGAACAGCAGCGATGATTTCCGAAACATTGAGGGTGAATGCATTCTTACCTTTGGACGTCTTGAATATAGAATGATCAAGATTCGCCATGCAGATAGGCCTTCTGTAAGTTGTAGTAGTCGCCTTTTCAACAAGAACCAGACACGCATTGACTTTTTTCGTTGCGTTGCTGATCGGAACACGTACAACAGTGGTCTTGTATGTATTACTGTTATCAACGAGATGCTGCCTGAATTTCCTGAGCTCTCTGTTATGGCAGGCGGTGTCCTTAATCAGAACAACCATCTGACCGCCATTCTCCAGCATTCCAGTCATATTGATGAGCTCATAAGCAAGACCATCGCTGTACTGGATAAGGTCTAAATCGTCCGGGTCAGCAAAAAATAAGGGAATGGCAATGATATTGCTGTATCTTTTACCAGAGGATAGTGAGGATTCTATATAATCCGCAGGTATAGACATTATTCGTGTCACAGGATTGATACCGAGTGTTTCTTCAGCTATGTCTAGGAGAGGATCATCGAGTTTGGATAGTACAATATCATAATTCCCCAAACTATTATTTTGGAGAATATAGTTAAGACCTGTGTAAGGTATGAATGTGGAAGTCTTTTCTGAAGATGGTTTCAGCAAAGACGAAATGCAGATATCTAGATCACTTGCTTCTGCACTGTAAAACTCCCCTTCTGCTAAATGACTGTGGTATTCTCTGAATATGTATTCGAAGTTCTCCTGAAGCAGGCGTATTTCCTCGTCTGTGTAGAGACTGTGAGGGTCAACAATGCCCGGATAATCTCTAAGCTTTTGAAGTGTCTCCTCCTTGGCATTGGGCATCACAGTGTACAAAGAAGCTATAAACTGTGTACCGTTTTTGGGATATGTTCTTTTTGAGAAGAAAATATTCGCAAGCTTCGAAATCTTACCTTTTGTATAGTTGTTCATGTCCTTCATATCTCTTTCCATCGTTTTGGTTTGACGATGCAAATATATTTTTGTTTGACGAACTGAATTTTCGCTAAGTTCGGCTGGATTGTGATGAGGTTGTTTGTTAGCAGTAGTGGCTATTGTATGTCTGCCAAATTTAGTAAAATATAATGATATACATACTTGCCTAGACTGAAAAGATTGGCTAATACAATGGAATGGGTGGGCTTTGGAAAACTATTTGTATTGATATAAGGCGGCTCAGGAGCCCCTTCCCTTGCCGCCTGCGACAGAAACCGAAAAGTGCGACAATTCGGCCTGTTGTTATCTTAAAAGAAAGCGTGAGCGCAACTCACACTGTACAACCTCGGCCCTCGACAAGGCACAACCATACAATGCAGTCACGCCCACGCCAAACGTGGGCGCTTATGCATGTCGTCACCGGGTTGTTTAAGTCAATTTGTCGAGAATTGAGGTTCGGGTCCAACAGCAAAACGCTATATATATCCTTATGTTTCTATTCTTTCCCTTGCGGATACTGCAAATATAGATGTTTTTAGCGAAAAGTATCTTCTTTCGATGCATTTTTCTTTAATATCGTGAGATGTCAAACTTTTCCGTTCCTGGTGTTGTAAAGGGATATGTAATGTCGTGGTAATCAACGCAAAAAATAGTTTTATGACAAACTAATTTCCGAGTAAGTCAAAGATATATATCGTATCTTTATATCCGGATTTATCTACTTGATAATTATGTCTTAGGAAATAATTGACGATAATTGTCAAAAGTAGATGTTAAATTTGCAATATGACAGTACGACTGGTGACAGGAGTCTTGCTGTCTTCGTCCTTTGACGCCTTAGCAGTTCTTTTGTCCTCCCCGGATTTGCAGGAACCTGTGCGCGCACTCCTGACATCCCTTCATTTCATCATACGAGCCCCGATTACGTATGCTGAAATGCACTTCGTTGAAGGGATGCAGGAACGGTTCATGCGACGTCGGGGTCCCTGACTTCAAGAACTCAGTGGCGTCATACGGACTCGACAATCAATTATATTAACAAGCATAGACAGATTACCGGTATGACAAGCTAGCGCAAAAAAGCAAAAATTAATGAGTAAAAAAGCGACAAGTTTAAAGTGCGACGCTGCCTTCAAGAAGAATGGAGACAGGGCCGAGCTGTTGCATCGTGCGCAGAAGACTGCCCTTGATGACACTGCAACAGCATTACAGAGTATTATTCATCAGCAGAAACTGACTATTCAGTTGGAGGACCCGGCAGTCGGTAATGTGACTGACGCCAAGAAGGATATCATCGATGCGATGGTTAATCTAGCGATAGCCTCTTCAGAAGGGTCTTATACTAAGACAAAGGAAATCCTAGCAGGGTATGGACTGGATGATATGGTATAGTTAAGATCATATTACAAGGATTGGGATAGCGGCTTCGGCCGCTGTCCTTTTCTATAGAAATTCAGTAATGAACCAGTGACCTACTGACACAGTGACACACTGACATTCCAGAGCTTTCGCCCTGCAGTCCGCGAATGTGGCCACCCTTTTTCATCTGCGGCAAGGACCGCGCCCATTCGCTCTCTCATGGGAGCGGATGAATCCGCCGTAAACAAACGCGCAGGATTCCCTGCGTTTTCTTTCGCTGACCCTTGCCTCTTCCTGTCAGCGTGGCCGTATCTGCTTCCGCAAGGGCAGAAAACCCTCGGAAAGCTTGTATGAATGAGAATTATTCATACCTTTGCACACATCAAGAGATGGCCAAACGATTCGACTGTCTATGTCGGATGTCTTTTTCTGAAACCTGTTTATGTACGCGAGGCCGTCAATCAAGTGTAACATACAAAATTGTAGTGAGATGAAGACATTATTCGACATCTGCTTTGGCGTAGTGAAGTTCACGTTCAAGGCTATCTTCTGGGTCATCGGCCTTATCATAATGCTGCTGATAGGCAGCTGTCCAGACTAGACCATCAAGGTATTCGACCATACAGCAGAGGCTGCCGGGAAGATTCCTGACAGCCTCTTTTCTATTATTCATTAGGATACATCATCACGGTTTCCATGAGACGTTATGAGAGAACGATGTACCTGTGGTATGTTGCCTTCTGTTTCCGTTCGAGTCGTAGTAGTAAGCCTTTGTCGTGAGGGTTACGGCCATGACGTAGGTCGAGCCTCCTCCCGTATAGACTATCGGAGCATTACCGCTGGTTCCTGTCGCAATGCTGGTATTCTGTGCATAGGTTACAGACCATGTATATGGTGCGTCCTCGACAACAGTGCCGTCACTGAACCTGAGCGATAGTGTAAGCTTGTAGTTGCTTGTACCGGAGACATTGACCGACTGCACGGACATGTTGGAAACGTATGCATTCATGCCCGGAGTGTCATTCTCGGTCACATTGACCGTACAGCTTGCGCTGACGCCATTATACGTTGCAGTGATGGTACATGTACCTTTGCCCTGTGCGGTTATCTGGCCTCCTCCGACTGTCGCGACACCGGAATTGCTGGTGGTCCAGACTGCACTTGAGGTGACGTTTGTCGAGGCTGTTCCGTTGTTCGGATTATAGATGGCCGCGTTAGTTCTGACATCGCCTCTCTTCAGATCGGCTGATGTACATCCGAGCGAAAGTGTAGGAGAGCCTGTCACCTTGACGCTGCAGGTCGCACTCTTGCTGTTGTATGTTGCCGTGATTGTTGCCGAACCGACCCCGTTGCCGGTTACAGTACCGCCGCTTACTCCGGCAACTGAAGAGCTGCTTGAAGACCAGGTCGCGCTTGAGGTTACGTTCTTCGAAGATTCAAGAACTCCGTCAGCATAGGTCTTGTATGTGGCTACGAGTGTCTCCGTCCTTCCTTTGCCCATGTCAATGCTGGTCTTGTTCAGCACCAGTTCGTAGGTGTAGTTCGGCGTGACGGTGACAGTTCCTGTCAATGTCGTTCCGTCGTACTTTGCTGTAATGGTGGCTGTTCCGGCACCTACTCCTGATATCACTCCGTTGCTTCCTACGGTCGCTACAGACGTGTTGCTGGAAGTCCAGATGAAGTTAGACGAGTAGTCCTCGCCATTGGTCTGCGATCCGTTGGTGAATGTCCTTCGGACTGCTGTCATCTTGGTTGTACGTCCATTGACTACACTGGCACTAGTCGGAGAAAGCTGATAGTCGTATGTTATGTCGTCCTCCACTGTCACCGTCGCTGTCGCACTGTATCCGTTATATGTCGCCGTAATTGTCGATGATCCAGTAGCCTTGGCTGTGACAGAACCTCCGGATACTGACGCCACTGCCGAATTCGAAGATGACCACGATGCTGACGATGTCACTGTTTTCGATGAAGTCCTCGTACCGTTTGTGAAGGTGATGTAGTAGGCAGCTATTGCCTTGGTATTCCCCACGGATATGGTAGCACTTGTCGCGCTCAGCTCGAGCCCATAAGTCAGAACGTCATTGACGGTGACTGTCTCGGATCCCGTGTATCCGTTGTATGTGGCCTTGATCTCAGCAGATCAGGATTTGACTCCTGTCACAGTACCTCCCGAGACTGTC
>JAEIGA010019697.1_pt1 | contig 10283 bp, 11 predicted proteins | sample 9270691 | NCBI WGS metagenome assembly JAEIGA01 (sample SAMN17057246, study PRJNA624740) | gut metagenome | biome: biome; isolation source: fecal sample | host: Bos grunniens | place: China: Xizang | collected 2019
CGTAGGAGTCTGGTCCGTGTCTCAGTACCAGTGTGGGGGACCGTCCTCTCAGATCCCCTAGCTATCGTCGACTTGGTGGGCCGTTACCCCGCCAACTATCTAATAGCACGCATGCCCATCCAACGCCTATGAATATTTGAAACCTCGAAGATGCCTCCAAGGCTCCTCATGACGGGTTAATCCGAATTTCTCCGGGCTATCCGCCAGCATTGGGTAGGTTGCATACGCGTTACGCACCCGTGCGCCACTCTCATGTCCCCGAAGGGACATTTACCGTTCGACTTGCATGTATTAGGCCTGCCGCTAGCGTTCATCCTGAGCCAGGATCAAACTCTTCTTTGTAAAGTTGATATTTCTTTTATTTTTTATTCTGTGCTCTCGGGATTTATCCGCTTTGAATTGATAAGGTCGTTTCTTTTTCGTACTCTTGTACTCTTACCTTTCAGACTTTGCTTGGATCATTCGTTCAAAGAACTTCTTTGATTCATCTGTTAAAAACGTTTGTTTTACCTTGTTGAATCGGATTGCAAAGGTACGTTCTTTTTTTGAATATACAAGAAAAAAATAATAAAAAATACAAATAATTTTTAAGTGTTTGAAAGTTAATGTAATATACAAAAATAATTTGTTTAAAATACTCAAAATAAACTTGCTTTTTTATGATTTTAAGAAGTTTTATTCTTCAAAAAGGCTAAAAAATATCACTTTTTCCGTTATTTCGTACTTTAATATATTCGTTATGGTAAAATTTACAATTATTCTTTCAGCCTCTCTTTTATTGATTTTAGCTTTCTGCATAAAATCATTAATTGTTATTTTTTTATTTTCGTTTAAGTATTTTAATAAAAACATTTCAGCATCTGTGAATGTAATTTTGATATTTTGTTTGTTGTTTTGATATTTCCATATTTTAAGAAGAATGCTATTGGCTAAAATATTTTGATCTTTAACTCTTGTGTACACCTTGTAGATATTGTTGTGGTCTGGTGCTCTGTGTTTGTGAAAATTACTTTTAGGAACGATGATTTCTAAAACAGTTTTGCCATTAATGTTCCATTCTTTCGCTTCGAAGTTTACTTCTGGTTTGCAAAATGTTTCAGCTGCAGTTTGTATCATGTATTTTTCTTCATCAGATCTAATTCCAGAAATGTTGCCATTGTCTTTTACACCAATTAACAAGCGTCCGCCATCAGTGTTTGCAAATGCAGCCAATGTTCTGGCTATTTTTCTGCTGTCAGAAATTTCATATTTGAAGTCTTGTGTTTGATGCTCGCCTTCTTTTATTAATTTTTGAATATAATTGGACATTCTTATTGTTGTTTATAAATATTTGCAAAAATAAGCAAAAGCATCATATAAATAAAAAAAAGGACCGTAGTCCTTTGGTTGTATAAGTGAAATAGTATATTAATTAATAAGGTATATTTGTTGTTATTTTGTAATTTCATTTTTAATGGTAAGAAATGCAGTTGGAATATTATTGTTGAATAATGTTAAGTAGTTGTTATTCAATGAGTAATTATTGGAAAGTGAAAGTGCGTAAATTATTTCTCTTTCTAAAGCTTCAATGGGACAGATTTCATCCTTGATTTCAATTTTGTTAAATTTGATTTCATTGTTGTTTTTAATACTACATTCTCCTATGTAAACGTTGCATCCTCCATTAATTAACACATAAGATGAGTCATTTGAAAAAACAATATAGGGAATGTTCTCATAGATGTAATCATTTATGTTGTCACCGTTGACAGAGTTAAATTCCCAAATTGTATTGCATATTTCATTGTTAGCAATTGTAGGTGGGAGTAGAGTGTTATTCGTTATAGTATCGTTTATAATAATTTTTTCTTTCATTATGATGGTGTCATTATTTTTTGTGTTCGTACATTGTATAATATTAAAAGCAAGTACGGATGAGGTGAGTAGGATAGCCAATTTTGTTTTCATAATAGATTGTTTGTTTTTTTTACGAAACGTATATAGATTAAAAAAGTTCGAAAAGGTGATAGGTGAAAAAGTGTTTTTTATGCGTTTTAAGAGGACTTTGTTTTTCGTTATAGTTTTGTATAAATAGCTGTTAAAAAGCGTCGGAAATTTGATTTTTACTTTTTTACATACATGCTTTACAAAAGTAAACCAAAGTAAGCGCTTTACAAATGTAAGTTTGTAATATATTGTAAAATAGCCAATTATACAAATGTAATAATTTTACAAAGATAAAACAAAGAGTGATTGTATTTTGCATTTGTAAAAATGTAATTATTTTAATAAAAATTAACATAAATAACTTAAAAACAAATAAATATGATAAAATAATTTAACAATAACTTTAAAAACAGCATTTATTTGTAAATAAAGTATGAGTTTAATAAATTTTTATTTAAAATATTGTTATATCATATGTTAAGTGCCTTTATTTGTAGTGTTAACTAAAGTAAATTTTCTATATTTGCATTTTTACAAAAATAAAATTCAAAATAGTTACATTTGTAAGAAAATTATATTTACTTTTGTAAAGTGTTTTAAGGTTAAAAATGAAAATTTAAGCAAGCAATATCTTGCGCAAAATGCTAATTTTGGTTTAAGTTAAGTTAGGCAATAATTATGGAAATGATAAAAGATAGAATTGCTCATATACTAAGAGCAAAGAATTTGACAGCAACTCAGTTTGCAGAAATGATGCAAATTCAACCTTCGAATGTTTCGCATTTGCTAAGTGGAAGAAATAAGCCAAGTTTAGATTTTTTGATGAAACTTAAAGAGGTATTTCCAGAATATAATTTTGATTGGATTATTCTTGGTAAAAAGCCTATAACTACAAATGAACCTTCGTTATTTAATAAGGATAATCAGATAGAAGAATTTGAAGTGACTCATGTTGCCGAAAAAGAGGTAGAAAAACAACATGAAAAAGATGTTGAAATACCGTATATAGTTGAAAATGAAGATAAAATAAATATTCAAGCAACTAATAATTTTACAGCAGGTATTAAGCAAATAATATATGTGTTTGAAGATCATTCTTTTGAAATATACAATATAAGAAAATAGTTTGTACAGTATAATATACTTGTAAAATCAATTTATTTTTTGTACTTTTGTTACTCAGAATAAAAGTACTTCTACAATGTGTAATGAATTGGTTATAAAGTCTTTAATTGAAGTCATAAGTAAGTTTAGAAAGATAGTAATAGTATCTCATGTCAATCCAGATGGAGATGCTTTAGGTTCAACATTAGCATTATATTTTTTTATTAAGAAATTAGGTGGAGATCCTGTGGTTATAATTCCCAATGATTATCCGAATTTTTATGCATGGATGCCTGGAATTAATGATGTGATTGTATATGATAAAAATTCAGCATATGCAACGCAAAAAATGAATGAAGCCGAATTGTTTTGTTTTCTTGATTTTAACGTTGTTTCTCGTACAGGCTTGATGCATAATGATTTATGTCATTATAATAAAACGCCTAAGATATTGATAGATCATCATATTGGTGCGGATTCTGCTCAATATTTAGCGTGTTATTCTAATACAGAAATTTCAAGTACATCAGAAATGGTAGCGGAAGTTATTAAATATCACGGATTTGATAACTATCTTGATGATAATATAGCAACGAATATTTTAGTTGGTATGATTACGGATACAGGTTCCTTTTCTCATTCGATTTTTAAAAATACATTTAAAATTTGTGGAGAGATTATATCTAAGACAAATGTTAATTATAAGGAGATACATCAGAATATTTACGATAATTCAACTGAAAATAGGCTAAGATTGTTAGGATTTCTGATAAATGAAAGAATGACTATTCTGAATGAGTATAATACCGCATATATATATGCATCTAAGTCAGATTTGGAAAATTTTAATTATCAAATAGGTGATACAGAAGGAGTTGTTAATTATCCACTTTCTGTATCGAATGTGAAAATGTCTGTTTTTATTACAGAAAAACAAGGCTGTATTCGTCTGTCTTTCCGTTCAAAAGGAGATTTTTCAGTTAACGATTTGACTAGAAAGCATTTCGGTGGAGGTGGTCATTTAAATGCAGCTGGTGGTACGCTTGAATGTACCCTTGATGAGGCTATAGAAAAATTGATATCGATTTTACCAGAATACAAAGAGGAATTGAATAAATGAAAAGCATGAAAATGCGCAATATATATGCATGTTTGTTATTTGTGTTATTGTTGGTTATGGATTCTTGTTCTATTGAAACATACTCAACTATAAAGCAGGACGCTAATCGGGAAGTATTGTCGTATATTGTTGATAATGAATTAAATGTTGAACCTAATGCGTCAGGATTGGTGTATATAGAGATTCAAGAAGGTGAAGGTGATAGTCCTAAAATAGGCGATAAAGTGGCATTTCATTATAAAGGTTATTTTTTTAATGGAGAAGTTTTTGATTCATCATACGACAAACCATATCCTTTGATTGTTGAATTGGGTAACGATGTTATTATTAAAGGGTTGGAAGAGGCTCTAATGCTGATGAATAAAGGATCTAAAGCAAAGGTTATTGTTCCTTTTTATTTGGCTTATGGAGATATGGAAAATGCTCCAGTTCCACCTTTCTCGAATTTGGTTTTTGAATTAGAAATGATTGATTTTAAATAATTTATGAATAAAATTAAAAATATAATATTTATTTGTCTAATGTTTGTTTTAATGTTATCATGTTCTGATACGAATAATAAACAGGAAATGATAAAAAAAATTGATAATCACGAGCTTGATAAATCTCTTGAAAAAGCAAATAGATTTATGTTATTGCAAGAATCAGAATTAATAAATGATTATATCGTACGTCATAAGTTAGATGTTGTACAAACTGGTACAGGATTGAGATATCAAATTGTAAATGAAGGTGATGGTGAGTGTATAAAAAAAGGTGATAAAGTAACATTAGCTTATGAACTTAGATTGTTGAATGGAGATTTGATATATTCATCAGAAAATGATGGCTATAAAACCTTTTTAGTGGGGAAAGGTGGTGTTGAAAGTGGATTGGAGGAAGCTATATTGAAGTTAAGAAAAAATAGTGTAGCTGTATTGATTTTACCGTCTCATCTTGCTCATGGTTTGTTGGGAGACAGTAATAGAATCCCGCCTAAAGCAGCTTTGGTATATAAAATAAAAGTGATTGATAAAATTGATTCAAGTATTATAAATAATTGATATTTAATAATTTAAATTTATACAGTATGAAGAAAATCGTATTATTATCATTGGCTGTAGGTATGTTACTTGCCTCATGCCAAAACAATGCAAAAAACAAATCTTATGAAGGTTATGACAGAACATCAAATGGTTTGTATTACAAATTCTATGAACAAAATGGAGGAGATAATCCTCAGGAAATGGAGATTTTGGATGTATTTATGTCGTGTACAATAAATGATACATCGATAATTATTCCTCAGAATCGTATGATTATTCAAATGATGGAGTCAATGTTTGTTGGTGATATTTTTGAAGGTATAAAAATGATGCACATTGGAGATTCAGCGTCATTTTTAGTTCGTGCAGATTCAACATTTTATACTTTATTTCAATCTCCTGTTTTGCCGAATGAGTTTAATGTTGATGATATGATGAAGTTTGAAATTAGATTAAATGATTTTTATCCAGAATCTGAGTTTGCTGCAAAACAAATTGAATATATGAAAAATAATTTCCCTGAAGAAACATTAATGTCTGAAAATGAATTAAATAAGTATTTCAAGGATAATAATATCAAACCAATAACAACAGCATCAGGACTCAATTATGTTGTTACAAAGGAAGGAAATGGAGAAAAACCACAAATTGGAACATTGATAAAAGTACATTATACTGGTAAATTGTTGGATGGTACAGTATTCGACTCTTCTGTAACAAGAAACGAACCTATCCAATTTGTATTGGGAATAGGACAAGTAATTCCGGGCTGGGATGAAGCTCTTCAACTATTGTCAAAAGGTGAAAAAGCAGTTTTATATATTCCATATTATCTTGCATATGGCGATAGAGGCGCTGGAGCGATTCCTCCATTTGCAACATTGATTTTTGAAGTAGAATTGGTTGATTTTTAATATTTTACAAATAAGATGAATAGATTATAAATAATTAGTTTATTCATCTTTAATTATATTTAATATGAAAAAAACATTATATGCAATATCCTTGACAATTGTGTTTTGTTTATCTCTTTTCTCTTGTTCTGACAATGCTTATAAAAGAACAGAGAATGGAGCTTTGATGAAGTTTTTTGAGATAAATAAGAACAACGAAAAGCCAGAGATCGGTGATTTGGTAATTGTTGATGTTACACAAAAAGTTGGTGATTCAGTCTTATTCAGTTCAGAAATGTACGGTGAACCTTTTGAGATTGTAGTAGAAAAGCCATCTTTTGTTGGTGATATTATGTCAGCATTGTTGAGTATGCATCTGAATGATCATGCATCGTTGATTTTTCCTATAGATTCAATGTTTGTTAGTATTGGAGAAATAGTTCCTGATTTCGTTGAAGCTGGTACAATAACAGAAATGGATATAATTTTAAAAGAAATTATAAAAAAGGAAGTTCTTGAAAATCAGATTCGTGAAGAAATATTAATGAGAAAATCAACGGAAGAATCATTGTTATCGGATTATTTTAAAGATAGCAAATATACTATAACTGAAGATAGTTTGATTATCGTTAAAATAAATGATGGTAATGGTAAGTTTGCGAAGGCTGGAAACATTATGAAGGTTTATTTCACGTTCCAGACACTCGAAGGAGATACATTACTAGATTTCACAAGTGGAAAACCATATGAATTGGTGTTTGGTGATATGGCTCTTGGTCAAGGCTTCTACGAAGGTTTGAGCCTTGTTTCTAAAGGTGGTAGTGCTGAATTTGTCATTCCATCATCTTTAGCGTGGGGAAGTGAAGGTTTTCAAGATGTTATTCTTCCATATACACCATTTAAATTTTATGTAAAAGTTTTTGACATTATGACTTCTAATGAATACGAAGCGGAGCAGAAGATGATTCAGGAGAAGGAAAATGAAGAAAATGCACAAAGGCTTAAAGAAGAACCCCAAAGAATAGCAAAGTATATTAACGATAACAATATTGATGTATTACCAAAGGCTTCAGGATTGTATTACATTGAAACAGAAGGCGGAAAAGGTGATTCAGTACAAATTGGAGATATTGTTTATGTACATTATTCTATATATGATATAAACAATAGTTTAATAGAAAGTAGTAAGGAATATCAGCCTATTCCATTTGTTTATGGTGAAAATCAAATGATTGCAGGAATTGAAGAAGCTGTTGGATATATGAAAGTAGGAGGTAAGTCAAGAATTATAGTTCCTTCAGAATTAGGATTCGGAGATATAAAAATTGATGAAAATCTTCCAGCTAATTCAACTCTTGTTATTGATTTAGAGCTTGTTGATCTTCAGAGATAGAATCGTAATAATTTGTCTTGCCAGAATGATAGACATCAATAACTGTTATGATGGCAAGACAACTCCATACAGGTACAGCTAATTTATCAGTATCCAAGAAATTGTTTAAAACTCCATGTGTGAAATAACTTATTATAGCTAAAGTAGCTGCGAGTACCAATATCTTGGATTCTTTGTTTTTAGCTTTTTTATAAGTTGTAAGTCCCTTGTAAACTGATACGACTACTAACAAAATGACAATAAGAGAACCGATTACACCCATTTCAGCCAAAGCTCCGATATATTCACTATGGGCATTGCCGCCGTCTCCATAATTTGTTGTAATGATGGTTTTGTTAACAGATAATTGATATGGAGCATAAACGAATTGGTAAGTTCCTGGTCCCCAACCAAAGAATGGTCTTTCTTCAAAAAGTCTTAATGCAGAACTCCAACGGTTAAGACGTTCAAGATTAGAAGCATCTGTTGATATGTTTGTTATTGATTGTACGTGTTCTAAAAGGTTATTTGATGAATCTTGTTCGTTTCTTTCCATAACGTCAATAATCTGATGACGGAATGTGAAAAATAATGCAACTAAAGCTATTACAACGGTAATGATGAAACGAAACTTTATTTTTAATAAAACACATGTAAGAACTCCAATAACAGCTATAATACTTAACCATGCTGCTCTGCATGATGACAAAACCATTGCAACGCAAAGGATTGCAAAACTTATTATGATTAAAATCCTTTTTTGTGGTTTTATGTTAGGAATAAATATAAATGCAGCATTTAAAACAAGATAAATTGCGAGAGCTGCGCCGTATGCTGTGTGGTCGTTATAAAAAGGTGTCATAACCCAGTGGGCAGAATTACCAGAAAAACCGTTCATCGCATGGTTTGTAATTGTGTAAATAACTACAATAATGAGTCCTGCAATGTATAGCCAAACAAATTTGTTGATGTTATTGGGATTTTTGAATAATTTTGCGCAAACAAAATATGCTGGAATTACGAACCAAATTCTTGATAATAAATATTTTGCAGAAACTAATGGAAGTTCACTAGTTATTGTCGTTATCAAAATCCATATAAACATTATATATATTACGATAGAAATAGGATGGCGTGAAATTTTATTATCAAATTTCTTTTCATACAATAATTTTGCAATGAAGAAGAACAATACGCCAAATAATAATGGTTCTACCGGAACAGATAACGACAATCCTATATTAAGTCCTAAACCTTCTAAATTGATTGCTAATGGTGTTAAAAAGGCAATGAGAAATATAACTTTGTCGTAGGAAAAAAAATATAACATCAGCACGCCTAACAATATAGGTAAGGAATACATTAAATACATACTTTTTTCTACAACAAAGTAGAGGCTGAGAGCAACGAATAATGTTACTATCAGATATAAACTTGCTATTTTAAAACCTTTTTGCAAAATTCTTTTGATTATTCTTTAACGTCAAATTTTTCTATAGCAGCAACAACGAGGATTGATAACAAGAATGCGCCAATTCCGCTTAATGCAACGATAATCCATCTAACAGGGTAGGATTTTTTGTCAGCGATGAAAGGTCTTGAAACGATGTTACAATATGTCATGTCACCTTCTGCTTGACGTAATTCTTCTTCGTAGAAATGTTTTACATTAGTGTAATCTGCTGTTTCTGTATTAATTAACTCTATTAATGCAATAGCTGTTGCAATGTTAGATGTTTTTTTACTATCGTTTCCATCGCTGAAATAAGCAATCGAGTTGCCTTTTGAGAGGTAAAGGTAATTTAACATATCACCATCGTTAGTGATGTTTGCAAGTTCTCTTTTCAAAGAATCGATAAATGCATATTTTTTCGTGAGTTGGTTCTTGAACATTTTTACATTTTCGTATTTCTTGCTTTTATGAATTTCACTAAATTTTACATTGTATTGATTGATGATTTCATTTACAATATTATATGCTAATTCTGGGTCTTTGTCTAAAACTTTAATTTTTACGCCATCATAAGGTGTTTTGGAAATAGAAATTCTATCTCTGTATTCGCCAATTAAATATGTTTTAGCATATTTGCTATTTTTTTCTATCTCGTAATGTTTATATAAATCGAATATTTCAACAATGGAATCCATTATTTCTTGTGATTCCATCACTTGCAACATTTGTTCTGTGTAAGTTTCATCAGAAAATTCAGACAATCCATGAGGGTAGAGGATTGCTTCTGATTTATATTTAGGAGTAATGAATGTAGGACCTGAAAATACTGCTCCTAAAATAGCTGCAACTAATGTTAATGCAATGATGTGCCATTTCCATTTAAAAATAGCTTTTAAAAGTGAGTTGTTGTTGAAATAATTATCCATTTTTTATTTTTTTTGTTCTGAATTATAATCTGTTAAGTAGTATTAAGACTTATAAAAAAAGTTTTTCAAAGATAAGAAATAAATCAACTTATTAACTAATTTTTTTTAGTTTTATTATTTTTTGATCTGACTTATTGATGAAGTTAGCAGGTTTTTTAATTCTTTAAAGTCTAACATTTTGGTAATGAATGCAATAATAATTCCTAATGTTAAAGTTATAAGGAATGAATATATCCATGCTAAAGTTGTTGATTTTAGCAAAAATGCTGATATTGCTAACAATGTAATAAAGCTGAATATTCTGATCCAGAATGAGTAACCTAATTTTAGATTGAAAATATTTTTTGCAATGGCAAATTGTATTGCGCATGTCGCAAATTGTACGCATAAGCTTGTGAAAGCTGCTCCTTTTGCTTCAAAAATAGGAATGAATATAAAGTTAAGTGTTAGATTGATTACAACTC
>JAEIGA010019698.1_pt1 | contig 10282 bp, 9 predicted proteins | sample 9270691 | NCBI WGS metagenome assembly JAEIGA01 (sample SAMN17057246, study PRJNA624740) | gut metagenome | biome: biome; isolation source: fecal sample | host: Bos grunniens | place: China: Xizang | collected 2019
AATAGAGGTTTAAATAAACCTCTATTTTTTAATATAAATTGTTCCTTCAACTCTAGTAAATTCAATATCTTTATAATAATAATTTATAAAATCAATTGATCCATCTTTAGAATGTTGTACTGAATTAAATGTTACACCAAAAATTCTTTCATCATTATCTAATGTTCTAAAAGATAATTTACTACTACTAGTATTTACATAATCATTTGTTTTAATGATATTACCTAAAGTATAAGTTTTGTTATCCCAATCAACACTCACTTCAATTTGACTATATGGAGCACTATATTCAATTGCAAGATTATTATATACACTAGGCATTTTAGATGCATATTCATCTTTTAACTTAATATAACGATAAATCCATAATTTATCTATTTCATCAAATGAATTCTTTGCCCATTTAGGTTCATCATAAATTTCATAGAAATTAGACCAGTTATCTAAAGTAATATCAACTTTTTCATAATCTGAAATATGGAAGAAACGCACATTATTCCAAGCATAACCAGAATCACCGTTATATTGACCTAAACTAACATCACAATCATCTCTTTCATAAGTGAATCGGATATATTCGCTAGCTCCATCTAAAATTTTCACATCAATATAATCTAAATCATTAACAGATGTTCCTTGATTTTCTACTTTCCATAGATATTCTTTACCATCACATTCTACAGTATAGTTATCTTTAAAAATCATTGTTTTAAAGTCTTTAAAATCATAATGAGTATTTTCAATATAAACCCATTCTCCTAGAATTAATGTTTCGATACTATCTTGTTGTATCGTTTGTTGATTTTCTTTTTGATATTCATACGCTAAATCATTAATATATTTAATCGCATCTTCATAGTTATTAGTATCAATATAATCTAATAATTGTTGGTGAACATGAGGTTCTTCTTTACCGCAAGCCGTTAGTGTAATAAACATCAATGAACATAAAAATAATTTAAATAATTTTTTCATATAAAATCTCCTTTTAAATATTATAACATATTTCTAATTAATTAAAAAAGTGTTAAAATAGATAAGAAAGAAAGGGATTTTATGTTTAAAGAGATTTACGTAAAGAATTTTGTATTAATCGATGATCTTCATTTAGAATTTGATCGAGGAATGTCTGCTTTTACAGGAGAAACAGGAGCAGGGAAAAGTTTATTAATTGATGCAATTTCATTATTATGTGGCGCAAGAGCAAGTAGTGAATATGTATCAATGGGGAAAGATTATGCCTTAGTAGAAGGTACTTTTGAATTGTCTAAAAATCATCCAGTTTTAAAAATGTGTGATGAATTAGGAATTGAAATTGATGATGAATTTATTGTTACTAGAAAGATTACAAGTGATGGAAAAAGTAATGTGAAAGTAAATCATCGTAGTGTTCCATTATCTACATTAAAACAAATGATGTCTTTAATTATTGATATTCATTCTCAACATGATACTCAATATTTATTGAATAATAAATCTCATATTCATTTATTAGATGAATATTGTCAAATTGAAGATGAATTAAATGAATGTAAAGCTTTATATAAGGAATATAAGAATGCTTTAAATGAATATGAAGATGCTTTAAATAATGAATTAAATGATGATATTGATTTCTTAAAATATCAATTAAATGAAATCGAAAAAGCTGATATTAGTGAAGAAAAAGTTAATGAATATACATCTGAATTAAAAGATTTAGATAATTTTGAAAAAATTAATGAAAATTTAAATAAAGCTTATGATACTTTAAATGGTAATCATCAAGTATTAGAATCTTTATATTCTGTTATTAAAACAATTGAAAATTTAAGAGAATTTGATTGGAGTGATTCTTTAATTACTTCATTAAATGATTATTATTATGGTTTAGAAGAATTAGCAAGTACTATTAATGATCGTATTAATTCTTTAGATTATGATGAAAATAGAGTGAATGAAATTAATGAATATTTATATACTTTTAATCAATTAAAACGTAAACATGGTAATAGTGTAAAATCTATTTTAGATAAGAAAGATTCTTTAATTGAAAGAATTAATCTAATTGAAAATAGACAAGAAGTATTAGATGAATTAGATATGAAAGTAAAAGTTGCATATTCTAAATATGGAAATGTTGCAATGAAAATAAGTGAACTTCGTAAAGAAAAAGCTAAATCTTTAGAAAAACTTATTCAAAAGGAATGCGCTGATCTTTATTTATCTAAAGCTCGTTTTGAGGTTGTTTTTAAGGCTTGTGATGCTAGTTCTATTGGTTTAGATAAGGTAGAGTTCTTTGTATCTATGAACCCTGGAGAGCCTTTAAAACCATTATCAGATGTAGCTAGTGGTGGAGAATTATCACGATTAATGTTAGGATTAAAAACAATCTTTACAAGTCTTACATCACTTGAAACAATTATCTTTGATGAAATCGATACTGGTGTTAGTGGATCAGTTGCATTAGCTATTGGAAAGAAAATGAGAAAAATTGGAGAACAACACCAATTATTCTCAATTACACATCTAGCAAGTGTTGCAGCATGTGCTAAACAACACTATGTAGTAGAAAAGATTCAATCAGACAATTCAACAAGAACACAAGTTAGACAACTTGAATATGATGAAATCATAGAATCATTAGCAATGATATCAAATAACTCAATAAGTGAATCTGCAAAGAGTGCCGCCAAAGAGTTATATGAAAATGCACAATTATAAGGGATAGACGCTGTCTATCTTTTTTTATATATTAAATTATATTGATAGTTTCATTTATAAAATTACACAATTTGCCTCTCAACTTGCTTATTTATTGAGTCTGGATGTATTTTATTTAAGTGGTTTTAAATTTGTGTGTTTGAAATGATAATAATAAATAATATTAAATACATTGATTAACTGTTAAGATGCAAATTAAAACTACATTGAAATAATAAAATACAAAGTTTATAATAGTAAAAAGGAAATTTATTATGGTAAGTGTAAAAGTAGCAATATTAGATGACGAAAATAAAGATATAGAAAATGTAAAAAGATACTTTGAAAAGATTAAAGAAATAGATTATCAATGTACTTATTTTAATAATGAAACTCATTTATTTGAAGAAGTATATGATTTATATATCCTTGATATTGAAATGCCTGATACAAACGGGCTTGATGTAGCAGAAAAAATCAAAGAATTATATCCACACTCAGTTATCATGTTACATAGTAAAAGAAATGATTTAGTATTCGAATCATTTAAAATAGGTGTTTTCTTTTTTATTAGAAAAGATAATTTTGAAGAAGATATGGATTACGCAAGAATACGATTAGATAAACATTTTATTTCAAATAATTTGATTTATAAATATAGAAATAAAGATATTATTAAAAATATTTCACATCAAAATATTACCTATATTGAAAAAATAGACCATCACGTAGAAATACATCTTGATGATAATTCTATTTTAATTGATAAAACGAGTATGAGAAATATAATTCCACAATTTAATGAATTTATACAATGCCATCAATCATATTTAGTAAATTTAAATCATGTAGAAAGTTTAGATGAAAAGGACTTTATTATGAAAAATAAAGATCGAATACAAATTAGTAAACGTAATTATATGAAGGTAAGAAAAGTTTACATTGATTATTTAAATAAGAAGGTAACTTTATGAAAATAATTAAATTATTATTGTCATTAGTATTAATACTAGGTATTGTTTATAGTTCATCTCAAATATTTATTAATTATAATCAAATTCAACAAATCAATGATGCATATGAAATTTATTATAATGAAGAAACTGAAATTAAAATCAAACTTAAAACATCAAATAGCTATTTTAACAAAACTACTTATGCTAATTATGATGAATATCTAAAATTTTTTGATGATGCATTAAGATTTTGTGAAAAGATTTCAAAAGAAAAATATGTAGATTCAATTGATATTTCATATTGTTTATCATTAGGTGGATTGCGTTATTTAGTCAGTGAAAATCGTTTTGATACCTATAATCAAATTATTAGTGAAGGAAGATATTTTACGAATGAAGAAATTAATAACGGAAGCAATGTAGTTATTGTTAGTGAATCTTATACAAGCAATCCAGACTATCAATGGAAAGTAGGAGATAAAGTTAAAATAGATTCTTCGTTTGAATTTAGTGAAATTGAAGTTGAAATAATAGGTTTTTTCAGCAATACAGCAGAATGGGATAGTGATTATTTTTTAAACGAAATAATTTATACGCCTGGAAAATTTGTTGAAAAAATTTCGAACATTTGGTTGTCAAAAAGTAATTATTATCTTATTAATATCATGGAGCCAATTTTAACTTGTAGCAGTGAAAAAGAATATGATGGATTATTAGATATATTAAATAATTACAAACAAGTATTAGATATTAATTTTAATGTTATTAGAATGGATAATCATAAAAAAGATCAATCAGAATTTAATACTGATGACCAAATTGAAGCCTTAACAAAATATAGCATAGTTTCATCAACTTTAATTTTAGTATTTATTGTTATGGAAATCATGAATATTTATATTAAAAACAAAAAGCAAAAAGATTACGAGAAAAAAATGTTAGAAGAGCAAGAAAAAAACATTCAAAACATCTTAACAATAAATCAAGAGTCAAGAAAATTGAAACATGATTTAAAACATTTTTTATCTCATATTTCAAATTTAGTAGAAAAGAAAGAATATGATAAAGTATCTATCTTATTAAGTGAGTATTATCAAGAAATTGAAAACTTGGAAATACCTGCTTTTACACATAATCGTACAATCGATTTAGTAATAAATAATTATTTAGCTAAATCTAAAAAAAATGATATTGAATTTACATATTCGACATCTATTGTAAATGCATTACCAATAACTGATCGTAAATTATATATTTTATTATCGAATGCGTTAGATAATGCATTTGAACATTGTTCGATACCAAAAAAAGTTAGATTAGAAATATCGAATATAGGAATGTATTATCGTTTCATTATTACAAATACAACAAATGAAGAAACAATTAAAAAGACAATCATCGCTACAAAAGAACATGGATTTGGAACTATGAGTATGAATCAAATACTTAAAGAAATTCAAGGTGAATACACAAATGAAATTATTAATAGAAATTATATTTGTACGATTTTAATTCCAGCTATGAAGTAAATCCCAATTTTGCATGAAAAGTGACCGATATAGTATCGGTCCTTTTATTTTGTTAGAAATTCGGATATAAAATAGATATAAATGAAAAGGGATGCAAATACGTTAGGAGGTTGATTTTATGTTTAAAAAGGTATTTGCCGTTATTTTATCATTATTTATGGTGTTAACATTATTTGTTCCAAGTGGAGGAATACTTGAAGTAAAAGCAAATGATGCGGAAATTGCTGCAATTGTGCCTACAATACCTAAAAAAATAACGAAAGCTACATATATTCAAGCAACTTGCGGAACTACAACTGCCAATGTTCCAGTTTCAATAAATTTATATTATATAAAAACAAATAGTTCGAGTGGGACTACATATAGTGATTTTTCCGCAGATCAAAATGTAAGCGGTAGTACATCTGGTGCATTCTATGCAAGAATACAAGGTTCTCCAACGATAACAACATATGTTGCACAAAAAACGGTTTATGTCACTGGAGTAGTAAAAATTTATTACAATTTGGGTCAAGATTATCAAAATGTGGAATGCAAAGTAGCAACATATAGCATTACATTTACAATAGAATAGTTATGAAAAGTATATTAAATATAATTAGAAAATATTTTTTATTAATTCTTATAGTTATCGTTTTAGGAGATATAATGCTTAGTTCATTATCGTTAAACAAATCAATCAATGAAATATCTAATATTATATATACATCTTTTGAAAATGTTGCTACTATACAAGGTGAAACATATTATGAAACTCATCAAACCGAAGAACAATACTACGATTTATATAATGAAACGATGAATTATTTAAATGAATGTTCAAAAGATGAATCCGTTTTATTTTCAAGTATATCAACGATGCTTGAATTTGTGAAAATAAAGGAAGTTTTTGGTCAATCAGAAGGAAATTGGAAATGTAAGAGTTGTGCTTTTTGGAAAGGTGAATTTGAGTATCTAAATTCTTTTGATTTAATTGGAACGAATACATCAAATCTAATTGATGAAATTACAAAACATATACAACTAACAGAAGGAAGGTATTTTAATCAAGAAGAATTAATTAACGAATCTGTTGCGATAATACCGGAAAATCTACTTCATGAAGATGGTAGTGTTTTTCAACTTGGCGAAATTATTACAATTGAATTAGTATCTGATGTACACGAAAATTTTAATAATGTAATAAAAAAGAGTAGTTTAGAATCACCGAAATTACAATTAACGGTAATTGGAAAATTTAAGGTTATTGATGAAGAACATGATTATCCACCTTATCCTTATTCGAGAAATATTTATGTACCTAATACAATAGTCGAAACTTATTCTAATACAGTAATAGATACTTGTGAGAAAGCTTTGGGTATTGAGGATTTAATGTTAGTTGAATCCGAAAAATCTTTTCCATATTTTCTACCTGTAACAATATTGCCACCATATTATCAAATAAATAGTTTTAAAGATATGGTGAAATTTAAAGAAAGATGTGAAAAACTATTGAATGAGCAACCTAATATTAAAGAATATTATGAAGTTGTAACTACAAACGATACTATTACAAGAATATTAGAACCATTAAAAAGCGTTGAAAAAATTCCTAAAATTTTGTCATTTGTATCTTTTATATCAATGGGGTTAATATTATTTTTATTTATAAGTTTACATGTAAGTAAATCAACATATGAAATAGCTTTATATCGTGCTTTAGGACAACAAAATTACAAAATCATTTTAAAATTTTGTGGAGAAATCTTAATAGTTGTTTTTCTGGCGTTGTGTGGAATAAGGATGACTGCAGAAAGTATATGTGAGTCAATTTCGGATAAAATAATAGACACTATTGAAATCACAGAAATCGAAGTTGATGAATTTTATTACTTTGATAGTGGTCAAAATTTACTAGATCCAGATGAATTAGAAAATGACGATATAACTGATAATATAGAACTAAACATATCTAACATAGATTACATAATTTGTGGAGGATATATATTAATAATCAGTATTATAGGATGTGTATTTACTACCATCAAAATTTTAAGAATAAATGTTAAAGATATATTGTTCTAGTCCAATTTTGTATAAAAAGTGACCGATGTAGAATCGGTCCTTTATTTTATATTATAAATATATTATAAAGAACATGAGGTGATAGTATGAGTATTCTAGAAACAAAAGATTTATATTTTACTTATCCTGATGGAGATTCACGAAAAGTAATCTTAAATAATGTAAATGTCAGTTTTGAATTAGGTAAATTCTATACGATTTTAGGAGCAAGTGGATCTGGGAAAACAACTTTCTTATCTTTGATTGCTGCTTTAGATAAACCTGAAAAAGGTGAGGTTTTATTTAATGGAGAAGATATAAGTAAAATTGGTTTAGAGAAATATCGTAGAAATAATATTGGAATTGTATTCCAAAGTTATAATTTAATTCCATATATGAATGGATTAGAAAATGTAATGGTTGCGATGTCAATTACAGATAATAAGATGGATAAAGATATGAAGAAACAAGCTTTAGAAATCTTATCAAGTGTAGGAATTGATGGAACAAAGTCAACAAGAAGAATTAATCGATTAAGTGGTGGAGAACAACAAAGAGTTGCGATAGCTCGTGCTATTTCTACCAATGTTGATGTCATCGTTGCAGATGAGCCAACTGGAAACTTAGATGGTAAAACAAGTGACACGATTATTGATTTATTTAAAGAATTAGCTCACGATAGAAATAAATGTGTCATCATGGTTACTCACTCTGAAAAAATTGCAGAGCAAAGCGACATTATCTTGAAGTTAAATACAGATACTCAGAATTTTGAGGTGATGGTGAATGAAGTTGTTTAAAAGATCATTAATTTACTTGCAAAGAAATAGTAAAAGATTAATACAATTATTTTTAATTATCTTCATATTGGGAAATATGATGTGTATTGTATCTTCAATTCAAGCAGCGTCTTCTACATTATCTGAAGTGATAAAAGAAAGAGTTGGTGCTACAATTATTTATAGACATAAATCAATAAATAATCCTAACGAAAAGATAGATAGTATAGAAAAACTAGACCATATTCAAGAATATGAAAACGTTGCAAATCAAATAATACAAAATGATTATGTGAAATATGCTGATTATTCATATATGTTAAGTTTAGATGATCAAAATGGCAATGTTCATAGTGGTTATGGAATTAATCGAAGTCCTATGGTTGATGTGTTAGAAAATAAAATTGAAATCATCGATGGAAGAGAATTAACTCAAGAAGAGATAAACAATGGAGAATATGTAATTTTAGTTGGTGAAAATAGTTTATACAATGGACAAAAGATACAAGTTGGTGATGTAATTCCAATGAAAATTGTTTGTACTTCATTAATTTGTGATGATTCCATAGGACATTGTGATTTAGTTGATAATAATGGAGAAGGTTATACATTAAAAGTAGCTGGAATTTTTAGAAAGATAGAAAAAGCATTTGATATTTCAAATGATATTGATTATCGTTGGTATATTCCAAATAATACTTTAAAAAAAATTTTTGAGAAACAAAAAGAATTAACAGTGTTAGATGGTAGATTTTCAACATTACGTTTAGGCGTAAGTGAAGTGTTTGTTCGTTTAAGAATTAGTGATGATTTAGATAATTATCTTAATTATATAAAACCATTATTAATGAATGAATATGATGAAAATAATCAATTAATAGATACTTTATATACTTCTGATGATGAATATAAAACTATTTCTTTACCAATTCAAATACTACCGATTTTAGGAAATGTATTATTAATTGGTAGTGCAATTATATTTTCAGTGTTATTAAGTTTATTACTGATATCGATTGTTAAAGAAAGGATTTATGAAATAGGTATTTTATTAGCATTAGGTGAAAAAAAATATAAAGTAATTATACAGTTATTCATAGAATTAATGATAATTGGTATGCTTAGCGTTTCAAGTTCGTTTGTGACAGGAAATGTTTTATCAAATATAACTATTGATTGTTTGATAACTAATGAAATGTTAGAAGAAATTGAAGTAGAAGAAGTTGAACTTGATAAGAATGAATATGTATTATTAGTATATGGATTTAGTTGTGGAATAATTATGTTGTCTTTAATTTATCCTTCTATAGTGATTAATAGACAAAATCCGAAAGAAATCCTTTTAAAGTAGTTAATAAAACAAAGAACTCTGATGTTAAGTCAGTGTTCTATCTATTTTATTAAGCTAGTTATACAGCTGTGATTCCCCTCATAGAACAGGATTACATAATTCAACTTCTTTAAATATTTTTTGCTATTTTTCTTGTTGATAACATATAAGTCTCCTTATAGAAAAATTAAATGTAAATACATTAATATCACAATCATTAGTTAAATATGAAAAAGAATTAGGATATATAACAGAATGCACAAATATTGAAGAAAATTTACGTATTTATTCTGATGGTAGAAAAATGTCTAGAGTTATTAATAATTTATTAATTGATATTAGTAAATTCACAATGTCAAATACTAGAGTATTTATTAATGGATATAGTAATGAAGATAAAGTATTTATTGAAATGAAAAATATATCTTCATATCCATTAGATTTTAATGCAAGTGAAATTATACAAAGATTTAAACGTAATTATGAATTAAGAACTGAAGAAGTATATGGTTTAGGTTTAGCAATCGTCAAAAGTTATGTAGAAGTAACAGGTGGTAAATTTGATATTATTTTTGATGGTAATATGTTTAAAGCTGTAATTGTGTATGATAATAAAAGTATGTTGAATATTTAATTATATGAAAATGCACAAGCATAAATACTAAATAAATTTACATAGACCTCCCATACTAGATATAGGAGGTTTTTAAATGAAAAAATTAGTATTAATATTTACATTATTATTAATAATCACTCCTATAAATGCGAAAGAAGTCATTTTAGGAGGAAATAGTATAGGATTACAAATTAATTATCAAGGTTTATTAATTACATCAACATATACTGTAAACACAAAAGATAAATCTTATAATCCAGCAAGTGATGATATATTAAAAGGAGATACAATCATTGCAATCAATGGTAGTAAAATCGAAACAATTGATGATTTTATAGAAGTTA
>JAEIGA010019699.1_pt1 | contig 10281 bp, 12 predicted proteins | sample 9270691 | NCBI WGS metagenome assembly JAEIGA01 (sample SAMN17057246, study PRJNA624740) | gut metagenome | biome: biome; isolation source: fecal sample | host: Bos grunniens | place: China: Xizang | collected 2019
GCACAAGCAAAAGCAATTCTTGATTTGAGATTACATCGCTTAACAGGTTTAGAGCGCGATAAAATTCATGATGAATTGAGAGCTTTGGGTGAAGAAATCAAAGAATACTTATCAATTTTAGCAAGTCGTGAAAAATTGTTGGGTATTATGAAAGATGAATTCCAAGCTATTCGTTTAGAGTATGCTAACCCAAGACGTTCTAAGATTGAAGATATTGAAGTTGATACAGATATTGAATCTCTTATCCAACGTGAAGAAATGGTGGTTACTGTTACTGAAGCTGGTTATATTAAACGTGTACCTCTTAATGCTTATAAAGCACAAAAACGTGGTGGTAAGGGTAAATCTGGTATGACTACAAAAGAAGAAGATTTTGTTACTCGCTTGTTTGTAGCTAATACTCATACTCCAGTATTGTTCTTCTCATCTAAGGGTATTGTTTATAAGATGAAAGTTTATAAATTGCCTCTAGGTTCTCCTACATCTAAAGGTAAGCCTTTTGTAAACTTATTGCCATTGACTGAAGGCGAAAACATTACAGCTATTATGAAGTTGCCAGAGTTAGAGGAAGATTGCAAAGCATTGTCTATCATGTTTGCGACTGCTTATGGTAATATTCGTCGTAACTCATTGATGGATTTTGTGAACGTTCAATCTAATGGTAAGATTGCTATGAAGCTTGATGAGGGCGATAAACTTATCAATGTTGCTATGTGTGACGATAATTCTGACGTTATGTTAGCGGCTAAGAGTGGTAAGTGTAATCGTTTTGCTGTGGCTGATTGTCGTGTATTCGTTGGTCGTAACTCATCTGGTGTTCGTGGTATTAAGCTAGCTGAGGGTGATGAAGTTATTTCTATGTCTATCTTGAAGCACGTTAAAGCTTCTACAGATGATAGAGATGAATACTTGAGATTATCTTCTGCATTGAAGAAAGCTGAATACCAAGAAGGCGAAGAAGAAAATGTATTTAATTCTTTAGAGCCAAAGATTAGCTATGATATGTTTAAGGAAATGCGTGAGAACGAAGAGTTCATCTTAACTGTTACTGTTACAGGTTATGGTAAACGTACTTCTGCTTATGAATATCGTATTACTGCTCGTGGTGGTCAAGGTGTGGCTAATATGGAAATGAGTGAACGTAACAAAGAAGTTGTAAGTTCATTCCCAATTGAAGATAATAGCCAGATTATGATGGTTACAGATGGCGGTAAGCTAATTCGTATGCCAGTTGAAGACATTCGTATTGCTGGTCGTAAGACACAAGGTGTTATTCTCTTTAGAACAGCAGAAGGTGAAAATGTTGTTTCTGTTACATCTTTAGATGCTGATGATGAAGATGATGACGATACAGACAATGTTGTTGAAGAATTTTCTGATGTTGCAACTGAAGAATAGTCCTTCTATCTTATAAAGGCTTATGGCTTTGAAAATTATCCTTAATACATTGAGTGTTAGGGATAATTTTTTTTTAATATATTTGATTTTGTTAAATATTTGTGTTATACTATGTATATAGATGTATAGTTTTTTGCTTGATTAGGAGTAAAAATATGACTATTTATACTGATGAATTACTTGATAAAAAAGTTGAATCTGGTGAAGCAGGTCTTTGTATATCAGTTAATGGAGCTCGTATTATTATTCCAACAGCTTGCGAAGAAGTTGTTGGTTTTACTAACCCAGATGATTTATCTCCTGATTTGCGCGAAAGATGGAAAAAGGGCGAGCGTGGTGAAGAATTTGAAAACCAAAAATTAGTTCCAGGGGATTGTTTGATTCTTTATGATAATGGACGTGATATAAATCAACTTTTTGAGGAATATCCTGATTGGCATAAAACCGCAGAAGGTATTAAAAACATGATTGAAAAGCTCTATGGTTATGCTGTAATTGGTGCTAATGGTACTGCCCCTGCAATTTGGAACTCTCATATTAAATGGGCGAAAGATGTTAAACTTACTACCTCTGCAGGAGAGCTTATTACTGAGGAAGTTTGGAAAAGAGAAGCTGGTAGAGCTATTTCTGCTATTAAATCTCCGGATAAACAATATTTTGTTCATATTAAGCCAGGAGATAAGCTTATTACACCAATAGTAATGCCTGATGGTTCAAAACAATATAGAGAACAAACATCAGGTTCTATGTCTGCGGTGGCGGTTAAGCAACCAGATGGAGGGTGGAATATTGTTCAGCTTAATGCTAAAGGATACACAGTTGTTGAAGATAGAGTAGCTCCTAAAAAAATCTCTAAAAGTGTTGAAGCAAGAGATGGAGAGGATTGGTTGCAGAAAAAACTAGATGCTATAACTAAACGTTTGGGTGAAAGAGCAGGTAAAACTGGTAATAGCCAAACAGGTGTGGTTTCTGCTGAAGATCGTAAAGTAGCAGCAACTCAGATGAAGATTTCTCGCGGAATAATGGAGAGAGCAAGAAGTTGATAGAAATTTGGTTTGTTTTTTTATAAAGTGCTTCAGAGATGAGGCATTTTTTTGTATATAAAAAAAAATAAAACGGCACTGGGGAGCGCCGTTTTATTGTATGAGTAGTTCCTCTTCTCTTATTTGCGGGAGTTGAGGAAATATTTGACTATCATAGCTATTGTTATTGCTATCATTGCTACAGTGCAGATGAGGTGAATAACTTTAATAGCTGTTACCATTCCTGGAAGTGTCCAGTGCGTTCCCCATATGAGCAGAATAAATCCGGCCATCCAGCTACCCCATCTGAAGATTTTTAGGATAGATTTTCTACCGCCTATCACGATGAAGCCAACTCCACCTATGAGGCTGAACACTCCTACGAAAAAGTCTGTTTCAGGATTTGGTTGGATGTTGATGCCACCTGTGTTGTACATGTGATGCAATGTGGCGTTGATGTATGTGATTACTCCACAAAGTATTGTTACACAGTAGACGAAGATTGTGTTTCTTCTTTCGATTGGGGATATAGAATAATTTTCCATAATTGTTTTTTGTTTTCGTTTTTTGTTAGTTGTTTTATATGTTGTGTTTACGAAAAAAGTGTTTAGGTTACATAAAAATAGTTTTTGTTAGATGGGTTTATAGACTAAAATAATTTATTTGTCAATATTTTTTAGAGAGTTTTGATTTTTTTTTATACGAGATGAGTTGAATGGGGAGGGGCTTAAATAGCTTAGTATTGACAAATGGATTTTTTTTGCTATGTTGAGGGCGAGTTTATTATTTATTATGTCGGATTTAAAGTTAATTATTATGACGAGAGAAGAAGTTTCTGGAATTGTAATGAAAATCACTCATGATTGTGTGAGTGGGCTTTCTATTAGTGAGATTAAGCTAGAGAGCGATCTTCGTAATGATTTGAATTTGGATAGTTTGGATATCTTATCCATTTTTTCAGATATTACTGATACGTTTGGTATTGAGTTTAATGATGAAGAGGCATCTGATTTTTGCACAGTCAAAGATGTGGTTGATGTGGTTTGTCGTTATCTCAATATCGAGTAGTAAGTTAAATGAAAAGAGAAGGCTGTTTGCTTTCTCTTTTTGTTTTTTTATCGTAACTTAGCGGATTTTGTTATATATAAATTGCCTGTTTTATCAAAATATTGACAAATGGAATTTTTTTGCTATGTTGAGGGTAGTTAATTATTTATTATGTTAAATCTAATGCTAAATTATTATGAAAAAGGAAGAAATTTATGAGGAAATCCAAAAGATTATGCTAGACTATCTTGGCGAGTTAACTGCTAAGAACATGTCTATTAAGAGTAATCTTCAGGCTGATTTGGGAATGGATAGCCTGGACATTCTGTATGTTGTGTTCGTGATTGAGAACAAATTCGAGGTCAGAATCACTGATGAAGAAATGTTAAGATTTATTACTGTTGCGGATATGGTTAATGCTGTTGAAGCAAAGAAGAACAATTAATCTTAGATTATTATGACGAAAGAGCAAATTTTTACTGATGTGCAGAAGATTATCTGCGACTACATGGCGGTATTTGTTGAGGAAGTAACTTACGATGCAAACCTCCAAGAAGATTTGGGAATGGATAGTCTTGAAATTATTCATGTTGTCGGTCAAATAGAGGAAAAATTTGATATCAGAATTGATGATGACAAGATTTTCGGCTTGAACATGGTTGGCGATTACGTTGAAGAGATTTTTACTCAATGTAATAACAAGAAGTAAAAAGGGAGGCTTTATGCTTTCCCTTTTTTTTATTGTTTAGAGGTGAAGAATATTGACATTCCCGTCGGGGTGTGGTAAGAAACTGTTTATAGTGGAAAATTGTTCCATTTAGTAGGCTCTTCCGAAAAGGGGGAGTTTTTTTGTTTTTAAATTTATAGTGGTCATCCTCGAGGCGTGACGTTAGTCACAGCACATCGGGGATCCACAAACTAAAAGCCGTAAGGCTTTGCATATAACCGAGTTACGATACCAAAGTCGTAGCTCTTTTTTTTATATCAATTTTTTAGGAGAAATTTTATGACATATAATTCACTTTTTGAAACTGAAAGTTTAGATGAATTACATAATAGAGTGTTAACTAAATTAGATAATTTCTATAAAAGAAAACATAAAAATTATGATAATAATTTAAATGCAACTCAAAGAATGGCTGCAATTTTGAATGGACAGCCTTTATATTTACATTTAGATGATAATCCCAATGAGGATGATAGCATGAAGTGGTGGTGCTTTACACCAATTGGAAACCATGCAGTAAAAAAATATAATCAACCTATAGAATATTATTCATCGCTTCATGATGTTGATACAAATCTTATTAAAACTATTGTGTTTTTAGAAAATGCATGTGGACATTATTTTGGTTTGAATACTATAGCTGATTATTTCGGAGTATCTAAAAGCCAAATGCCAATGAATATTCAAGGAAAATTATGGGGTAATTTTAATGGAAAATATTACGACACTAATAATTCTAATGAAAATATTGAATTAGGAACTCTTTTAGTTAAGCAAATATATAATTCTCTTGACAATCCGACAGTTGATAGAATAATAACTCTGTGGAATAGTTTAGGACGAAATACAATTTCATCTTTTGGATATAGAGGTAGAAAAATATATAATTTACGTCCTTGGAATTTATAAATAACGAAATTATACAATATGAATAGATTAAATAAAAAATATCTTTTTTATGCCGTTTGGTATAGTTTTGCAACAATTGCAGCGATTTTAATATATCGTGGTGGTTTAGGGGATAATACACAAGGTGCAATGTGTATACCTTATGATTGGCATTATGGAAAAATGTATCAATGGGTATGGGAAAATGCGCCATGTATTTATTCTCTAGATTTTTATTTTGGATATTATATATTTGCTACACTTCTTTATTTAATATTTGATGTTATTAGGCGAAAAATTGTTGGATTTAACCCATCTTATTTGTTTCGGATATATGAAGGATTGGGATGGTTTTTATTAAATTATGGATATCTGTTATGGATAACCAAATACAATTATGGCAATATTGATTTTACTATGTGTTTAATGGCATTTGTTGGGGTTTTAGCATTTATGTTACCTTTGTTTTCAATATTTGTTTTGATGAGATATCTTAGAAAATAGAATATTGACATGCCGTCGGCGGGATGTTATAAAACTTACAGAATGGAAAATTCTATTCTATAAAACTCTCCAATATGGGGAGTTTTTTTGTTTTAAATTTTCATCATAGAGTTACGACATAAAGTCGTGGCTCTTTTTTTTATAGGAGAAAACATATGTTTAATTACTTAGATGATGGACTATTTGAGACTAAATTAAAAAACAAAAAGACTGTTAAGCGTCTTTTAGATAAATATGGAACTTTAGATAACTTTAAGCAAAATTCAACAATGCTTGAAGATTTGGAATATCAATTTGCACAAGGTGATGATATTATAGAAGAAGTGGAACAAGAGCGCCAAATAATAAGCAGTTTACCTAAAACCGATAGCTCATCACTTGATGATACAGATATGATGAGAAATGCTAGTATCCACCATGCAAGAAATAAGCAAAATACATTTGAGGATATAACAACTGGGTTAAGTCAAGATTTTCTAGATATAGCTTATGGGGTAAACCGTGGATTAAATGGTTTAACTGCTGGTGGTTTGGATTATTTGGGTGATAAATTTGGTTTTGATAGTAAAATGAATAATTACTTAAATTTGTTATCTCCACAAGAAAGAAAACAACGAGAAAACATAGCTTCTCTAGTTGAACTTGGTGGAAATGCTATGTTGGGTAATAGAGCCTTAGAAACTTTTAGAGCACCATATAATTCTTGGCAAATAGGTCGAGCTTATGATAGGTTGAGCCAAAATCCATATCAAGGTTCAGGTAGTGATGTTGTTACTAGAATGAAAAATCATAATAATGAAACTGTTCTTTTGCAACGAGGTGAAGCTATAAGAGGTGAAAATGGTGAAGTTATTACATCGGGAAGGCTATTACGTAAAGTAACAGGCACTGAAAGAAATAGAGGATTAAATAAAGCTATATATAAACATGGCATGAGTAGGAAGCAGGTTAAAAATATACCTCAAAGTATAAAATCTAATCCTGTAGAAGTATCACCTAGAGGACAAGATGTTTATAAAATAAATACACCTGAAGGAGAAATAACTATTGTTGCAACGCCGATTAATGGTAAGAAGACAATATCTACTATGTATTTAGTAGAGAGATAAAAAAAGACCTAGCGAACTAGGTCTAGCCCAATCCTCTAACCGCTTCCCCGCAGGTTAGAGATACAACAAGTGGCGATTTCGGTTTCATTCCCTTGGTGGACCGACTGCAATATATTATAACACAATAAAAAAGTCAAGTATTGCAATGCCGATTGATGGTAAAAAGACAATATCTACTAATTATTGACATGCCGTCGGCGGGATGTTATAAAACTTACAGAATGGAAAATTCTATTCTATAAAACTCTCCCTATGAAAGCCGTAAGGCTTTACTTATAACCGAGTTACGATACCAAAGTCGTAGCTCTTTTTTTTTTATAATGGATGGTTAAATAGAGCAAGAAGAGCTCATTTAAGTAACTAATAATATAAAATAAATAGGGGAAACAAAATTTCCCCTATTTATAATATTTTATATAAGGTAGATAATTTTGTATTTTAATTTTGCAATCTTGTATCATTTCATTGAGAATTTTTTTCAATATTAAAGATGAATTTTTTGAACTATTAATATCGCATAAATTACCACTTGGAGAGTTATATTTATTTTGACAGGATTTCATGTTTTCAATCTTTAATAGGTTGTTTTTTAGAATGTAATATTCTTTTACATGTGTCTCATCATTTATGTAAAATTTCTTAATTAAATTTATCGCAATATCATCGTAATACTCCAATATATCATCTTTTGCGGAAACTTGTATATTTAGTTTGTTTTCGTACTCTAACAATAATGTATAATCATCTATTGTTTGTTTTATAACATCCTTACTTTTCCAATCACTTTGGCTATAAATAGCATCAATATCTATACCATGATATATATTATGTGGAGCATTTGCAATACCAGCAAAAGAACTATTAGCAAATAAGCTTATAAAAAGAACAAAAAGCACGACTAATTTATGCATATCTAACCTCTAAAAAAGATTTCTATGTGAGTTATAGTATACCTACATAAATAAAAAACAAGATAAAAATCTATCAAATTTCTTGACATTTTAAGAGTAAGGTATATTCTGAACAAAAATAGAACAAACTCAAAGGTTTTATGATGGAAAATTTAATTAAAATATTAGGAAAAATAAATATAAAGGTAATACATTAAGGAGTTTTCTTGCAATTGAAACGAGGTTACGTGAATTTTCTGGTCTTAATACTGATAATTAGTGCTACTTTGAGCTTATCTTGTGGTGAAGTTAAGGCTTTGCCACAAGATTGGCCTTGCTATGATTTTGAATTGTATAAAGTTGAAATCATTAAAGAAGATATGGAAGAATTTGAGTATAGGTATACAGGAGAAACTAACGGATATATTGTAAACATTAATCTTTTGGGTTTTCATAAATATCCTAATTTGTTTGCAAATTGCGGAACTGCTGGTTGCAGTGGAGAAATAATAAATAAAGCAACTCAAAAAACTGAAAATTTAAGATTTTTTTGTGAAAATTATAATGAAGATTTTAGCAAAGTAACCTGTAATATATCAAAAGGAGATGAATTTATTTTTGAAAAAATAAATAATCAATATGTTGCTTACTATTGTACTGATAATAAAAGTAAAACTATCATTTTCAATAAAAACGAGTGTGATGATTCACGTTGTGTAATGTACTGGGTTGATAATAATATTAAAAATGAAAGTACTAACTTAAAAATGTCGTGCCATTTTGATGAACAAAAAGCACACTGCTTTACCAATAATGGATATGATGACTGGTTGAATTTAATGGTTATGAAGTAATTTTCCTTAGTTTGGGTAACTTATGTATACACCTCAGATTTTTGTTGGGGTGTATACATTTTTTATATATGATTATTTTTACTCTGAAAGTTTTATATATAACCATGCTTTTGATGAAAATTCCTCCCCTGTTTCTTTTTCTAGATTGATTTCCTCTATTTCTTGTTCATTTTCGTTATAATTATACGGATTTGAATCTGTTGAGAATTGGTATTTTATGATTTCTGTTCTTGAGTAATCTTCTCCAGAATAGCGTACTTCACATTTTAGTTTAACACTGTCTTGCTTATTTTCTAATAAAATACAATCTCCTGTTGTTACATTTCCGTGAAAATCACATTTGAAAGAGGTTGGAGTAATCCATGTTATTCCTGTTGTTCTTGATATTGGATACATAGTTTTATAAAAAATAGGATTTACGAATTCATCTTTTTTAACCGATGTACAGGCAGATAAAAATATGATTAGTATTGCGATAAGCTTCTTCATATAAAGTTCCTTAGCATTTATAAAAAATGATAACAAAGAGCAGTTGGGTGGACGACCAATCCCACCATCAGACATTCGCAAGACGTATATAGAAAACGTCACGTTAGCCAGCTGGCCTTTCTGCTCTTCAACTGCTCTGTTTGTTGGTTAATATTTTGTTGAATAAAAGTCAAGTATTTATGTTATATCTAAAGTTCCTTTTGTTTGTAGAAAATATAAGGGGGATTATATATAAATAAAACTTACAAATCAATAGTAATATTTTTAACCGGAGTTACGACATAAAGTCGTGGCTCTTTTTTTTATATCAATTTTTTTTATAGGAGAAAGAAAATGTACGATTTAAATGAATGGTGCAATCGTTTGATTTTGCATGAAGGTATGGTTTTAAAACCTTATAAATGTCCGATGGGTAAATTAACTATTGGGGTAGGGCGAAATTTGGATGATAATCCACTTTCTACGGAAGAGCTGCGCGCTCTTGGTGATTATATGCATGGTATTACCGAAAATGGGGCAAAAATGTTATTGCGTAATGATATTATGCGTTGTTATGAGCAATTAAGTAAGTATGTTAAAGGTTTTGAAGAGTTAGAGCCAGATAGGCAATATGCACTTTTGGATATGTGTTTTCAGCTTGGCTTTAAAGGATTTAGAAAGTTTAGAAAAATGCTCCGAGCTATTGAAAAACGTGATTTTATTTGGGCATCTTTTGAGTGTTTGACGTCTTCTTATGCAAAGCAAACACCAAAAAGAGCTAAAAAAATTGCAAAAACTATTCGAGATGGGGTTTGGTTGTAAGGGGATTTTGTATGGACTTTTTATGAGGGTGGTTTTAAGGTTTGGTTTGTAACAACTTTAAAACCACTTTTATTTTATGGTTGTTTGATGTTATATTTTTTATATCAAAATTTTAGATATGTTTTTTGAGAATAGGTAAGTGGTGCTTTTTAAATAAAATTTATATCGTTTTGGAGTATTTTTTGCTTGATATTATAAAAAAAAGATTTTATAAATTTTTTGATATTTTTCGAAAATGCGTACAAGATGGAGCAACGGTGGTGTAACGTGTTGAAATATCATAAAATTTGCCACCCTGACTTCATGGCGAGGGAATCGCTTATCATAGAGTTTTGAAAGATATTTCGATAAAAATTAAATTGATTTCGAATAAATTAAATAAGAACTAAAGAGAATCAGAGAGTTTTTATCGCGAACAAGAGAATGCAATTGGTATCGTTCTATCATAAAAGGGCGATAATTATTAGACAGGATATAATAGTTATGAAAAGAATGTTGATTGATGACACTCAACCTGAAGAAACCCGTGTGGTTATTGTTGATGGTAACAAA
>JAEIGA010019700.1_pt1 | contig 10281 bp, 9 predicted proteins | sample 9270691 | NCBI WGS metagenome assembly JAEIGA01 (sample SAMN17057246, study PRJNA624740) | gut metagenome | biome: biome; isolation source: fecal sample | host: Bos grunniens | place: China: Xizang | collected 2019
AGGAGGTGGAATCATGGCAGTACCCAAGAGAAAAACTTCAAAAGCAAGAAGAGATAAAAGAAGAGCAAACTGGAAGCTCGTTTTACCGGGTATGGTAAAATGCCCCAAGTGTCAGGAATATAAGTTACCGCACAGAGTATGTAAAGCTTGCGGCTACTATGACGGCAAAGAAGTTGTAAAGACTGAAGAATAATGCTTTTCACAAAAAACCTGTCCTTAAGAAGGGCAGGTTTTTTTGGAAATACCGACTTTTTGTGTAATCGGAGGCATCAATGAAACAATACAAGTACCTTTTGTTTGACCTGGACGGAACAGTTGCAGACAATTCCGAAGGTGTATACAAATCTTTTGAATACGCTCTTAATTACTATGGCATAAAGGTAAACAGCCTTCAGGAGCTTGCGCCTGTCATAGGACCTCCGCTAAAGGCTTCTTTTATGGATATGTATTCTTTTACCGAAGAAAAAGCCATAGAAGCAGTGGCAAAATACCGCGAACGCTATGCTGTTACAGGAATATTAGAATGCCTCATTTATCCCGGCATAGACAAGCTGTTTGCAGATCTTAACAACCGCGGATATAAGCTGGTTCTTGCCACAAGCAAGCCCGAGCCTTTTGCCCGCAGAATACTGGAGCACTTTGACCTTACAAAGTATTTTCACTTTATTGCAGGTGCTGAAATAGGCGGTAAAATTTCCGAAAAAGAAGATGTTATTGAACATATTTTAAATACTCTTGGCATCACCGATGTTTCCTGTTGCCTTATGATAGGGGACAGAAAGTTTGACCTTATCGGTGCAAATCATTTTGGCATGGATGCCATGGGTGTGCTCTATGGCTTTGGCGATAGAGAAGAATTAAGTGCATATCCCAATGTAGGTATTGCAGAAAGTGTAGAAGATATAGGCAGATTGTTGCCGTAGAGGTAAGTATGAGCAAAGCTGTTGTCAAATCTGTCGACCCTTGTTCCATTGCCGAGGATTGCGGCATAGAAAAAGGCGACATTATTACAAAAGTTAATAACAAGGAGTTTGCCGATGTGCTTGACTTCCGCTATCTTACAAGCGATGAGTATTATGTGGTGGAAGTGGAAAAATCAGATGGTACCACAGAGGAAATAGAGGTATACAACGATCTTTATGAACAGTTTGGCTGCGAGTTTGAAAATTCCCTTATGGACGAGCCAAAAACTTGCCACAACAAGTGCATATTCTGCTTTATGGATCAGCTTCCCCAAAACATGAGAGAGACAATGTACTTCAAAGATGATGATGTACGCTTGTCATTTTTGGAGGGAAACTATGTTACTTTGACTAACTTAAAAGACGAAGACATTGACAGACTTTGCAATCTTAAGGTAAGCCCCATAAACGTTTCTGTCCACGCAACCGATGCGGATTTAAGATGCAAGATGCTTTCCAATCGCTTTGCAGGCAGAGTTATGGAGATAATGAACCGCTTCAAGGATGCCGGCATCTTTATGAATGCCCAGATTGTGCTTTGCAAGGGCATAAACGATGGCGACAACTTAAAGAAATCTCTCTATGACCTTGGGGAATTGTTTCCCTATATAAAGAGCATTTCCGTGGTTCCCGTAGGGCTTACAGGTCACCGCGAAGGGCTTTTTGAGCTAAAAGATTTTGAAAAGGAAGATTGCTCAGCCGTAATAGATCAGGTTGAAGCCTATCAGAAGGATTTTATATTTAAATACGGCACTCATCTTGTGTATCTTGCAGATGAATTCTACATCAAGGCAGAGCGCGACCTTCCCGGATATGACGAATACGAAGACTTTGCCCAGATAGAAAACGGCGTGGGTCTTATGACCACCCTTAAGTGCGAAATAGAGGATTATCTTTCAGAGGGTGCATCTTTTGGCGCTCTTAAGCCAAAGTCTGTGGCAACAAGCGAAATAGCATATAAATACATTTGCTCCTTTATGGACAAAATAAAGGAAAAATGCCCCAATTTGGACGTAAATGTATATAAAATAAAGAATGATTTCTTCGGAGGCAAAATCACCGTAACAGGGCTTTTATGCGGCTGTGACATCATCGAACAGCTCAGAGGCAAAGACCTTGGTGAATATCTTTTGCTTTCCGAGAGTATGTTCAAATCCGATTGCGATATACTTCTTGACGATGTTACCAAGGAGGATATTGAAAGAGAGCTTGGAGTAAAGGTTGTAATCTGCTCCAACAACGGATTTGATTTTGTAAATTCAGTTACAATGTAGAAAGGAATTGATGACTATGAAAAAACCCACCTTTGCCATTGTAGGCAGACCTAATGTAGGTAAGTCAACCCTTTTTAACAAGTTAATAGGCGAGAGAATATCCATAGTAGAGGATACTCCCGGCGTTACCCGCGACAGAATCTATGCCGAGGGTGAATGGGTAGGCAAAAAGTTTATCCTCATAGATACCGGCGGTATCGAAATGAAAACCAACGATGTAATTCCGGAGCAGATGCGTCTTCAGGCGGAAATGGCTATAGATATGGCAGATGTTATCATATTTATGGTAGACGTAAAGACAGGCCTCACATCTGCAGACAAGGATGTTGCAGCCATGCTTCAAAAGAGCGGCAAGCCCATTGTTGTCACCTGCAACAAGGTGGATAACGTCGGTGATGTTCCCATGGAATTCTATGAGTTCTACAATCTTGGTCTCGATGACCCAATCGCGGTGTCTTCCATCCACGGTCTGGGTACAGGCGACCTCCTCGATAAGCTCTACAGCTTTATAGATTTTGATGAAGAAGAGGAAGAAGACGAGGAAGCTATCAAGGTTGCCGTAATCGGTAAGCCAAATGTCGGCAAATCCTCTCTTATCAACAAGATTCTTGGGGAAAACCGCGTTATAGTAAGTGATATCGCAGGTACAACCCGTGATGCTATAGACAGCCCCTATGAACACGAAGGGCAGAAGTATGTGTTTATAGATACCGCAGGTATGCGCAAAAGAGGCAAAATAGACGAAAATGTAGAGCGTTACAGTGTAATACGTTCTCTTGCGGCGGTTGACAGATGCGATGTTGTGCTTATCCTTATAGATGCCCAGGAGGGTGTAACCGAGCAGGACACCAAGATTGCAGGTTATGCTCACGAAAAGGGCAAGGCCAGCATAATATGTGTAAATAAATGGGATTTAATAGAAAAATCCACCAAGACAATGGAGCTTTATCGCAACGATGTTCAGCGGGACCTTGCATACATGACCTATGCTCCCGTAGCCTTTTTCTCTGCAAAGACAGGCTCCAGACTCAATAAAATATTTGACCTTATAAAATACGTCAACATACAGCACGCAATGCGTATTTCCACAGGTGTATTGAACGATGTGTTAAACGAAGCCATCACCAAGGTTCAGCCACCTTCGGACAAAGGCAAGCGTCTCAAGATATACTACATTACTCAGGCAACTACCAAGCCACCTACATTTATACTTTTTGTAAATGACAAGGAACTTGCACATTTCTCTTATATCCGTTACATCGAAAATCAGATTCGTACTTCCTTTGGTCTTGAAGGAACGCCTATCAGATTTATCATAAGAGAAAAAGGAAAGGACGAATAATTATGAATTATTTTGTTATTGCTTTGTGTATGGTTATTGCATATCTTTTAGGCAGCATCAATACATCCATAATACTTTCTTCCTTTCAGGGGAAGGATATAAGAAAAGAAGGCAGCGGAAACGCGGGTGCCACCAATACCCTTAGAGTAATGGGCAAAAAGGCGGCTGTATTTGTTGTTATCTTTGATGGATTAAAAGGTGTGCTTGCAGTTCTTGCAGCCCATCTCGTGTGCCGTTTTGTGCCTGCAGAACAGTTTTATGCCGACGCCGCCGTGTATCTTTCGGCTTTGGGTGTAATGCTTGGTCACATATACCCCTTGTATTTTGGTTTCAAGGGCGGCAAGGGTGTTATGACTACCATTGCAGTTATACTTATGCTGGACCCATGCATAGGCCTCATTCTTCTTGTAGGCTGTGTTGCCATAATGCTCATTACAAAGTACGTGTCCTTGGGCTCTTGTATAGGAGCGGCACTTTTCCCTGTGTTTGTGGCAATTTTCCACAAGGGCGATATTGTGTTTCTTGTGGTAGCAATTCTCATTGGTGCTCTTGCCATTTTCAAGCATCGTTCCAACATCAAAAGACTTGCTACAGGAACAGAATCCAAGCTTAGCTTCAAAAAATAAAAAAATTGGAAATATATATTGAAATATGCCAACATATGGTGTAAAATTATAGATATTTTGCATTTTAGGAGGATTACACTATGATTAAATTTGATTATTCCAAGATTTTCGCTTTTGTATCTGCGGAAGAGATTGAAAATATGAAGTCCATTACCGAAAATGCCGCAAAGACTCTCACAGAGGGCACAGGCGCAGGTAACGACTTTTTGGGTTGGATTAAGCTTCCCGAAAACTACGACAAGGAAGAATTTGCCAGAATCAAGGCTTGTGCCGAAAAGATTCAGTCCGATTCCGAAGTTCTTGTTGTAGTAGGTATAGGCGGTTCCTATCTTGGTGCCAAAGCAGCTATCGAAATGCTTACTGATTCTTTCTACAACTTAAGAACAGACAGAAAGACTCCCCAGATTGTGTATGCAGGTAACTCCATAAGCTCTGCTTACCTTTCAAGTCTTCTTTCATATCTCAAGGATAAGGAATTCTCCGTAAACATCATTTCCAAGTCCGGTACCACCACAGAGCCTGCCATTGCTTTCAGAATGCTCCGTTCACTTCTCATAGAAAAGTACGGCGAAGAAGAAGCAAAGAAAAGAATTTACGCTACAACCGACAAGGCAAGAGGCGCTCTCAAAGAGTTCTCCGACAAGGAAGGCTACGAAACCTTTGTTATTCCCGATGATGTAGGCGGCAGATTTTCCGTGCTCACAGCAGTAGGTCTTCTTCCAATTGCTGCAGCAGGCATTGATGTAGATGCCATGATGCAGGGTGCTTACGATGCCATGGTAGAGTTTGATAAGCCCTATGACGAAAACGATTGCTACAAATATGCCGCAGTAAGAAATATATTAAACCGCAAGGGCAAGACCGTAGAAATTATGGTTAACTATGAGCCTCAGCTTACATTCTTTGCAGAATGGTGGAAGCAGCTCTTCGGCGAAAGCGAAGGTAAGGATCAGAGAGGTATTTTCCCTGCTTCCTGTAGCTTCTCCACAGATCTTCACTCCATGGGTCAGTACATTCAGGACGGCACAAGACTTATGTTCGAAACCGTTCTCAAGGTAGATGCTCCCACAGCAGATGTGGAAATTCCCTATGACGAAGCAAACGTTGATAAGCTCAACTTCCTTGCAGGAAAGAGCGTTGACTTTGTAAACACCAAGGCTTTTCAGGGTACACTCCTTGCTCACACAGACGGAAATGTTCCCAACCTTGTTGTAAATATCCCCAAGCTCGATGCTTACAACTTTGGTGCTATGGTATACTTCTTTGAAAAGGCTTGCGGCGTAAGCGGCTATATGCTTGGCGTTAACCCCTTCAACCAGCCCGGCGTTGAAGCATACAAGAAGAATATGTTTGCTCTTTTAGGTAAGCCCGGCTACGAAGCAGAAAAAGAAGAACTCGAAAAGAGATTATAATTTGTAAAATCAGGGATGCAAAGACATTTATACAGTGTTCTTTGCATCCCTTTTTGTTTGACAATACATATGCTGTATGATAGAATGAATGTACATAAGGAGATGGTGTTGTGAAAAAATGTATTTTTGTTGTAACAATTCTCATGGTGATAGTTTTAGGATGTTGTTTAACTGTCAATGCGGTAGCAGGTGAACTAAAAGTGGGAGAAAAACAACAAAGTAGACTTTTATTGGGTCAATACCATAGTTATAATTTTTACTGTGATGAAACTCAGTATTATGAATTTCAATTTGAAAACCAAAGCATAGAAACCAGAATCAATGTTGGGTTTGCAGATGAATTTTTAAACTTTTTTGTTGGTAAGATGACAGTTTCGGTATATGATGAAAATGAAAAATGCTTAGCTGCTAAAGACATAAAATGCGGGTATACAGGTAAGATTTTTTTAAAACTTAACAAATCAACAAAATATAATATCTATGTTGATTCCACAATTGTCGGCAATTATTCGGTTTCAGTAAAAAAACTCGGCGATGCCGGTGGTGATACCATGGAAAATGCCAATATAATATCAGCATCCGACAAAATCTGTGCAGCAATAGATGCACCTAATGATCAGGATTGGTATTTCTTTGAAACTGATAATCAGAACTCTTTCTGTGATGTTGAAATTGAAAATATAAGCGGAGGATATAAGGAATTTACGCTTTATGAATATGTCAGCGGTGCGGGACAAACTCCATTAAAGGTTTTGAAAGATATTTCTTCTTATTCCGGTGGAAAGAATAACTTTAATGTGAAACTTGAAAAAAACAAGAAATATTATGTACAGTTGACTTCATCTGCCGAAGGCGGATATATATTGACTCTTGACAGGTCAATAGATAGTGTAGGTGATGATATTGATGAGGCACACAAGATAGATTTGAACCAAAGTTATGTTTCCTCGTTTGATGGTAAGGACGATGCGGATTGGATAAAAATTAAAACATCGGATGTGGATGCATATTATGATATATCAATAGACAGACTTGGAGATTATGCATATACAGAAATTATTGTATGTGATGAAAACGGAAATGAAGTAAAGAAATCAAATATGCATTGTTCGGATTTAAACATCAATATAAAGCTTGAACCGGCGTCAGTTTATTTTATCTGTTTTTCAAGTACAGTTACAGGAAATTATGAATTTTCTGTTGATGAATCCAAGGACGAATTTACAGATGAGATAGAAAATGCAAAAACAGTTAAACTCAATCAAGCCTATGAATCAGCATTTGATGGTAAGAACGATGCGGATTGGATGAAAATTAAAACATCGGATGTGGATGCATATTATAATATCTCAATAGACAGACTTGGAGATTACGCATATACAGAAATTATTGTATGTGATGAAAACGGAAATGAAGTAAAGAAAGCCAATATGCATTGTTCGGATTTAAACATCGATATAAAGCTTGAACCGGCGTCAGTTTATTATATCTGTTTTTCAAGTACAGTTACAGGAAATTATAAGTGTCAAATACAGGAATTGGCAGATTCCGAAGCCGATACAAAAAACGATGCATTTTTGATAGTAATGAATCAAAAATATCAAGCCGGTATAGAATCTAAAGAAGATGAAGATTGGTATTGTATAGAATTACCTTCCAAAACCCATCTGGAAATAGTTTTACTTAACGAAAGCTGTTCGCGTATATCTTTGGAGCTGTATACTTCCAGAGATATGAAACTTGAAACAATGAATATGTATTCTTCGGGAGAAGGTAGGAAAAATAAGATTTTCGAAGATGCCGGTATATATTATATTAAAGTTTTTGGTTCAAAAGGAAACTATACATTATCTCTTGGAGAATATGGTAAAACAGTACCAACAACAGCCGGAAACAGCAAGGAAACACAAGGAGTTGTCGGTGGAAGAATTTTGTTAACCATAGGAGAAAAAGAGGCTAATGTTTTTGGAAAGATAGTGAGCAATGATGTTGCCCCAATTGCACGAAATGGCAGAACTATGTTGCCGGCAAGATTTGTTGCCGAGAATCTCGGAGCGAGTGTATATTGGTATGGTGATGAAGAAAAAGTTGTTGTAAAAAACAATGAAGTTGAGATTATTCTATACATAAACTCCAGTGCGGCATTTGTAAATGGTGAAAAGATAAAATTAGACTCACCTGCATTCGCTGAAAACGGCAGAACATATACACCGGTGAGATTTATTGCAGAAAACTTAGGTGCAACAGTTGATTGGTTGCCCGATACCCAACAGGTATTGATTGTTAAATAACAAAGAAAGAAGGTTTGAATGTATATGTTTTGGAGTAAACCTGCATCGTTAGTTCCGGTAGTGATGAAATGGGCAGCTTTATTTGCTGTGGTATTTGCGGCATTTGGAATTATATTTCATTATGCACCACTTACAGATGATAACGCCTCACCTTGGTGGATAGTTTTGGCTTGTATAGCTATATTTGGACCTTTGATTATAAATGTAGTTTTCAGCTTGCTTGAAGAAACCCGTTGCTTCGTTGGGTTAACTACATTTTTAGTTATGGTTTTTGGGCTAATGCCGTTTTTTAATGATTTATATTACGGCATTATACATAAGGCTTTATATATATATCTGGCAATAAGCTATATCGGCTTTATCGTTATGCTTTTGGCAGGAACATATTACAATGCAGTAACCATAAAAGCAAGGGGAATTTATCAGATTTTGTTGCTTGATTTGATTGCGTTTTTGTATTACACAGACACATGTCCTGCATTTAACCCTGAAGGAACAGCTGAGCATGTTTTAGTTTTCATCTTCCCGCTTGCTTTTGCTGTGGTTTTGGCATTAAAAAACAGAAAATGGTGGGGCTGCTTAGGTTTCCTCGGATTAATTGCATTTGGAGCTTGCTATTTTGCACCGGATTTATATACATCTGTTTTCTCTATGGAAATGCCAAAAATCAAGTACATTATGACAATAGTTTATTTCGCTTTGGCTTTTGTGGGCGGAGCAATGACTGTTTTGTTTGATGGAATTACCTCATACAGAAGATATCATAAACCTATAAAAACACATACAGGTACCTACGGTACGCCACGCGGTTCCTCGGGTGGTGGTCATTCCAGCGGTGGATATTCGGGCGGAATCGGAAGCTCGCTTGGAGGTACCTATACAACCGGCAGTACTCCCCGCACCGGACACACTGCTCCGGGAAGGGCAGGTTCGTTTTGTGGTATGCACAGGGATTAGATATGATACTTAAAGACGGCGTATTTTACAGAGAATATAACGAATATACTTTTATCTGCGATACTCAATTAAATTTGGCACACACAATACCTGCACCCGTTGCATTGCTTTTGGATTTGTTTAAAGATGATATAACGGAATCCGAGGCGACTGAAAGGCTGAAAAAGAGTTATCCCGAAGTGTCCGTTGATGTTATAAAAAAGGATGTACACGATTTTGTTGAGTTTCTTATATCAAAAGGAATGATTGAAAATACAATTTCTTTAAACACACCAAACGGTGATACTTTGACGAAAAATTCCTTCTTTCATGAATATACTTTTGAAAATGAATTGCTTTATTCGGCAATGTTAGAAATAACATACTGTTGTCCGCAAAGATGCAAGCATTGTTGTCAGTCTTATATGAGAACCGAAAAAGATTATTGCCGAAAAGAACTGAGCTATGAAGAAATTAAGACTCTAATTGATGAACTTTTTAAACTTAATGTTTTGGAACTCGTTATAACTGGCGGAGAACCTTTTGCACGAAGGGATTGCTTTGACATTCTTGAGTATGCAAAGGAAAAGGGTTTTGCAACCACTGTTTTTTCTAACGGCATATTGCTGAGTGATGACGACATAAAAAGAATCGCCAATTTAAGGTTAAAGTGCTTCAGTACATCTTTATACAGTCATATTCCGCAAAAACATGACGAAATCACAGGAATATCAGGCTCTTACGAAAAAACTCTGAACGTTTTAAATACATTATCCAAATACGGAATTTGTACGGAAATAAAATTTGTTCTGATGGAAGAGAACAAAAACGATTTTTCCGGTGTTGCGAATATAGCCAAAAAGACAGGCTCAGCTCTGCAACTTATACCCGGGCTTAATCCTTCTTGCTTTGATGATTGGCGCATTGACAAAATTAATATAAAAGACGATATGGCATTAAAAAAAGCAGTTGCAGATTATATGGATTTTTCCGGTTATCATCCCAATTATGAAAAAACAGATTTTTCAAAAATATGCGAAGCCGGAAGAAACAGTTTGAGTATAGACCCTTACGGCGATGTTAAACCTTGTATATCCCTTCCGTATATACTTGGAAATGTCAAAAGCGACACCGTAGAAAGCATATGGCAAAAAGGCAGAAAATTAAGAAAGTGGAAGAATTATACCAAAAGCAAACTTAAAGACTGTAAGAATTGCGAGTATATGAACTTTTGCGATTTTTGCCCGGGCGTTGCATTGAATTATACAAAAAGTATGTTCAAAAAATATGATGCTGCCTGCAGATTGGCAAAAATAAAATATTCACTTACATAATTGAATAACAAAGGTTGTGTTGATTTGGAACTTACACCAAGACTCAAAAAAATTGCAGATTTAATACCCCAAGGCAGTGTAGTTGCCGATATAGGCACCGACCA
>JAEIGA010019701.1_pt1 | contig 10281 bp, 8 predicted proteins | sample 9270691 | NCBI WGS metagenome assembly JAEIGA01 (sample SAMN17057246, study PRJNA624740) | gut metagenome | biome: biome; isolation source: fecal sample | host: Bos grunniens | place: China: Xizang | collected 2019
GGCTGTTAAAATTCGTTTGGCACGTCACGGTAAGAAGGGTTATGCTTTCTACCACATCGTTGCCGCAGATAGCAGAGCGCCACGTGATGGTAAGTTCATTGAGAAATTGGGTATCTACAATCCCAACACGAATCCTGCTACAATTGATCTGAAGTTCGATCGTGCTTTGGATTGGTTACTTAAGGGCGCACAACCTACCGACACTTGTCGAGCAATTCTCTCGTACAAGGGCGTATTATACAAGAAGCACCTTTTGGGTGGCGTAGCTAAGGGCGCATTCTCTGAGGCTGATGCAGAGGCTAAGTTCAACAAGTGGCTTGGCGAGAAGGAGAGCAAGATTGCCGCTAAGGTAAACAAGCTCGCTGCTGATGCAAAGAACGCTGAGAAGGCAACTTTGGCTGCCGAGACAAAGGTTAAGGAGGAGCGTGCTGCTGCCATCGCTGCGAAGGCTGCTGCCGCTGCTGCAGAGGCTCAGGAGGCTGAGGCTGAGGCACCAGCAGAGGAGTCTGCAGAGTAAACCTTCACCGCAAGGCTTCTTATGTTACGGGGCTGTCCAGAGGGGCAGTCCTTTTTTGATTATTTCGCTTTTTATAATATAGTTTATCTCCATCACTATGAAGGATACATTCACCGCCGTTGCACGCATAGGCAAACTTTTTGGACAGGCCGACACGGGAGGAGTGTCAGTTACTCTCTACACAACCTTCCCCGAGGATTTCAACCCACAGCTCGAGCCGCTGTTTGTTGAGATTGGAGCCCTGACCGTACCACTCTACTGCGACAAGTTTGAACGTAGGGGTGTTGCGGGTGCAAATGTCGAGTTTGCCGACTTCGACACACCGCGCCGTGCCGAGGAACTTATCGGCAAAGAGCTGTATATGGAATTTGATGATGAACGCGACGATGATGAATTCTACATGGAGGACTTAATCGGGTTCAGCGTCTCGGCGGGCAAGTTGCGTGGCGAGATTGTTGATTTCTACGACAGCGAGCTCAACCCTCTGTTTGGCATTGACTTCGGCAATGGCGAGCAACTGATACCCGCCGCCGAGGAGTTCATCGTGCATATAGACTTCGACAAACGACTGCTAAAGATGGTTCTGCCCGACGGTCTGCTGGAGTTATAAAAAAAGGGTGTCCCCGTTAAGGACACCCTTTCCTATATCCTGTTGCAACCCAAGTTACTCCTTGATGTCGCCTACAGCAACCTGATACTCATGCCACAAGCTCTCAATGTCGTACTTCTCGCCCAATACATGCTTAATTGCTCCATCGAACGACCAGGGCACAACATGCAACGTACTCTGGTTGAACTTACGCAGGAAGTCGGCATCGTAGTTGTCGCGAATCCACACAAAGAAGTAACCAGCATGGCGGTAGCCATTCATGTAATGGCCTCGCTTTGGGCGGTCCTTCTCGCCATAGAAACCTCCGTTTGCCACGCGCACAGCATCGGCCATGCCTTCAATAAACGCCCAGAATGTACGGTTTGTGCCATATGAGCCTATACCCTGAGGCTCAAGCTGATAGGCATGTGTAAGTTCGTGAAGCAACACGCCACGGGTCTCAAACATCACCTTTTCGTCACCCTTGCCACGATAGGAACTCTCGATGTGGCGTGTACTATAAAAGATGTGTACACGACCTCTGCCGCCACCCTTTGCCGACACGCCCTCCTTATCCTCGAGCGTGTAGTAAATCGACTTCACAGGCATGATGCTGTCCTTGGGCGAGAAATAGAGTGTCGCCAACACCTCACGCGCACACTCCGAAATATACTCCTCGGGGTTGGGTATGAGGCGGTTATATATCTCCGAGCCCTCGGTATGAGTAGCCTTATCATGAAAACGAATATTACCCACATCGTACTTGCGCCACTTCTTGGTATTCAGCGGCTTAACCTTCACTTCCTTCTTTGTCTGTGCCTCTAACGGACTGATAGCCACTGAGAGTAATCCCACACACATCAATGCCAAAATCGTAACACACAATCTCTTCATAGCTTTATTTTTTAGTTGGTTTATATTGAAATCTTTTTACGGGGCGTTTCTCTGCCGCACCACCCTTTCGCTGCGGCGCACCGACTCGGCCATCACGGAAGAAATAGGCTTTCTGACGCCGCTTATCATCCTGTGAACGAGCCACATAGACCTTTTCGTGAGTATATGGATTCTCACCCGTATAGAACATTACCGACGACAAAGTCATGGGCGTAGGCGTAAGGTCCTGCACCTGCTCAAGGTCGAAATGCAGACGCCCCAGCACACGCTCGGCAAGGGCCTTCATGTCGGCCTCACGGCATCCCGGATGCGAGGATATGAAGTAAGGGATGAGCTGATAACGCAGTCCCTCCCTGACACATATATCCTTGAAATCACGATTAAGTTGCTCGAACATAGCAAACGGGGGCTTGCGCATAAGGTTCAGCACATGCTCCTCGGTATGCTCGGGTGCGACCTTCAGGCGCCCCGAGGTATGATGTCGGACAACCGTTTCAAGATATGGCGAATCGTCAAACAAATCGTAACGTATGCCGCTGCCGATAAAGGCTTTCTTCACTCCCTTCACAGCCCTAACCTTCTCATAGAGAGCAAGCAACGGGCGATGGTCATTGTTCAGGTTGGGACACAATCTGGGATGTAGGCACGATGGACGGCGACACTTGCGGCAGGCATCGGTATTCTTGCCTCCCATGCGGTACATATTGGCCGAGGGGGCTCCCACGTCCGAGAGATAACCCTTAAAGTCGGGCATCTTCACAACACGTTCTACCTCGGCCAGAATAGAACGCTCGCTGCGCGAGTTGATGAACTTGCCCTGATGTGCCGAGATGGTGCAAAAAGCACAACCCCCGAAGCATCCTCGATGAATATTTATCGAGTGCTTTATCATCTCCCATGCGGGGATGTCACCCTTACCACGGTAGCGAGGATGCGGAGCGCGCTCGTAGGGCAAATCAAACGAGTGGTCAAGCTCCTCGGTCGTGAGGGTTGTATTTGGCGGAGTGACAACAACATATCGCTCACCCACCTGCTCTACGAGTGTGGTCACAGGCTCCATGACGTTGCTCAGCGTCTCCTCCTCAACAACGTTCTCCCCAAAGGCTCGCTTGTCGCGCCGACACTCCTCAAAGGAGTGCAATATCTTAGTCGTGTCGGGGTCAAGTCGCTCGACATAGCTCTTGTCGGCAAGAAATGCCACCTGATTTATCTTGCGGAGCAGCTTGGCGTTATAGCCATTACGCATGGCGCGCGCCACCTGCTGCACAACCCTCTCACCCATACCGTAAATCAACAAGTCGGCCCCACTCTCAACAAGCATCGAGGGCTTCAGGCTATCGCTCCAATAGTCGTAGTGGGTAAGGCGGCGCAACGAAGCCTCAATGCCTCCCACAACAACGGGGATGTGGGGATAGAGGCGTGTGAGAATCTGACAATAGACGGTAGCAGCATAATCGGGTCTGAAGCCCGCCTTGCCACCCGCCGTATAGGCATCATTGCTGCGCAGGCGGATATTTGCCGTGTAATGATTAACCATGGAATCCATAGCTCCTGCCGAGACTCCGAAGAACAAGCGCGGCGCACCCAGCTTGGTGAAGTCACGCAAGTCATCACGCCAATTTGGCTGTGGCACGATGGCTACACGATACCCCTCAGCCTCAAGCAGTCGCCCAATGACGGCTGCACCGAAGGCAGGATGGTCGATATAGGCATCCCCCGTGAAGAGAATCACATCAATGTAATCCCAGCCCAGCTGGCGCACCTCCTTTATGGTTGTTGGCAGAAACATTATTCGACAAATAACTATTTATAAATCGACCTCTTCCAGATTTCTTGAGGCCACATATGTATCCCACTTGGCAATCACTGCCTTCAAATCATCGGGCAGTTCACTCTCGAAATAGATATCCTTGCCCGTGGTGGGATGCACAAAGCCCAGCGAGCGGGCGTGCAGAGCCTGACGTGGTAGCAGGGTGAAACAATTTTCGATAAACTGCTTGTATTTCGAGAAGGTTGTACCCTTCAGGATGCGATCACCTCCATAGCGCGGGTCGTTGAACAAGGGATGACCCTGCCACGACATATGCACACGTATCTGATGGGTGCGACCCGTCTCCAGACGGCACTCCACAAGAGTCACATAACCATAGCGTTTGAGCACCTTGTAGTGAGTGATGGCATGCTTGCCGTCGCTGCCATCGGCAAAGACATACATCTGCAACCTGTCTTTAGGGCTGCGACCTATATTACCTATGATTGTACCCTCGTCATCCTCAAGATTACCCCACACCAGAGCCACATAGCGGCGGTGAATCGTGTGGTCGAAGAACTGCTTTGCCAGGCGTGCGTGGGCACGCTCATTCTTTGCCACCACGAGCAATCCCGAGGTATCCTTATCGATGCGGTGAACCAAACCTGCACGCATATCCCCATCCTGAAACAGCGGCAAATCCTTAAGGTGGTGAGTGAGGGCATTGACCAGCGTACCGCTATAATTGCCACACCCGGGATGTACCACCATGCCCGCTTCCTTGTTTACAATCAGCAGGTCATCATCCTCATACACAATCTCAAGCGGTATATCTTCGGGAATAATCTCCAGCTCGCGCTTCGGGTAAGGCATCACCAAGGTAATGTGGTCCAAAGGCTTGACCTTATAACTCGACTTTGCCGGCACGCCATTCACCAAGATGTTTCCACTATCGGCTGCAGTCTGAATCCTATTGCGGGAGCAATGCTCCATCCTATCGACCAGGAACTTATCCAATCGGAGCATTTTCTGACCCTTATCCACCGTGATGGCAAAGTGCTCGTACATCTCGTCCGAACCCTCTACCTCCTGCAACTCATCCTGCAACTCTATATCTTTAGCTTCAAATTCCTGCATTGCCTAATTACTGAAAAAACTCATCCTCCTCGGTCTCCACGACATTTGTTGCCTGCTCGCTACTCTGCTGCAACGCCTTCTCGGCCTGCTCTGCGGCATGGCTCTCGGCCTGTTCCAACGAGTCACGCTCGGCCTCCTCGGCCTTCAGACGCTCCTCCTCCAAATCGCGTGCGACCTTATCCGAGGCTACACTACTCTTCTCCACCTGCTTCTCATCAAGCGTGAGCCACAACTCAACATACGTACCTAAAGCGGTTGTGGAATTGTGCGCCAACGACTGACGATATACCCGTGCATTCTTCTGACTCAACAAGTCAATACCCTCGTCAAAGTTTATCTTGCCTATGTTGAGACCCTGCTCCCACAAACGACTCTTCGCCGCCTGCAAACTCTGGCCAATGGCCTTTGGAACGATTGTCGTGCGTTTCTCGGGCTGCACGCCTACCTTGAGTATAACACCCGAGCCCATCTCTATCTCGACATTGCTCTCGGCTTTTATCTGCTTGGTGCCGACATACTCGCCCAAAACGTAGTTGGTTGCTATGTCCTCCTCGTAGATTAGTTTCTCAATACCCAGACCTGCAACCTCGAGCATATTCTTAGCCTGACGCAACGAGCGACCTGCGACATAAGGCACCTTGACCATCTTCTCGCGGAATGAGTTGATAGTCACATAGACCTTGCGTCCTGCCTTGACCTCAACACCGCCCTTGGGTAGCTGGTCAAGCACAATGCCGCCCTCGTAGGCGGGCACAAAGAGTGAGTCGTTGATGATAATCTCGAGCTTTGACTCCCGGGCCATCTGCTGAGCCTGGGTTATCTTGATGCCCGTGAAGTTAGGCACCTCGCGATGAGTGCCATGACGTGTGATGATGTTCATCAATATACTCGACAGCAAGATTATCACGATAAGCACCGCACAAATAAGCACTGCATGATAAGCAATAGGCGATGCCTTAAGTCGCTGCCACAAACTCGCAGCACTCTGCTTTGGTCTGCGACGAACTCTTTTTACTTGATTCTCCATTCTATTTCGTGTAGTTTAATTCATTGTAATGTGTATCGCGCTCAACGGCACTAAACCCAGCCCCGCTGACCATCTCTCGCATCTGCTTAACACTCATTCGGGGGCGTTTGTCCTCGGCACCTGCCATTGAATATATCTTCGTAGAGTCGTCAATGGTGCCATCTATATCGTCGGCGCCGAACATCAGAGCCATCTCGGTGGTCTCACGGCCATACATCACCCAGTAGGCCTTGATATGTGGCACATTATCAAGGATGAGCCTGCTCATGGCAAGTGTGCGCAGGTCATCGGTAATAGCCACCTCGCCTATCTCGGACATTGAATTGCCAAAGTTGCGGTACTTGAGCGGGATGAAGGCATTGAATCCATGAGTTATGTCCTGCAACTGCCTAAGGCGCATCAAATGGTCAATACGATGCTCCAGCTCCTCAATGTGGCCGTAGAGCATTGTGGCATTGGTCTTTATGCCCAGCTCGTGCGCCGTGCGATGCACCTCAAACCACTCTGCCGTAGAACCCTTGTCGGGGCATATCCTGGAACGCACCTCCTCATCAAAAATCTCGGCTCCGCCACCCGGGATGGCCTCCATGCCGGCATCTATCAACCGCTGCAAGCCCTCACGCACCGAGACTCCCGCACGCTGAATCATGTAGGATAGCTCGATGGCGGTATATGCCTTCACTGCAACATCGGGCAGCTCCTGCTTGACCATGCGGATAAGGTCGCAGTAGTAGTCGAGCGAGTGATCGGGATGAACTCCTCCGACTATATGCACCTCGGTGACACCACTGCCCGCATAACGCTTTACCTGCTCACGCATCTGTTCCATGCTCCACTCCCACGCCTCGGCACTGCCTCGGGGGCGGCGGAACGAACAGAACTTACAGTTGAAAAGGCACACATTCGTAGGCTCAAGGTGGAAGTTGCGGTTATAAAAGACCTTATCACCACTCACCTTGCGCTTGCGCTCAAGAGCCAGCTCGCCCAGACGCCACAGCGGAGCATCACGCCACAGCACAAGTGCATCCTCTATAGAGAGTCGCTCGCCGGCACCTACGCCCAAAGCTATATCTTGCCAACTTCTCATTATTTCGGAGCTTTACGATAGAGATAAACCGCTATGACGGCAAAAATTATATTAGGCATCCACACCGCCAGCCACACAGGCAAGGCACCACTCTTGGCAAACTCCTCAAACACACGGTTGAACATGATGTAAGAGAAACACAGTCCGATACCTATTCCGATATGCAAGCCCGTACCTCCACGCACCTTGCGAGAGGAGAGCGACACTCCAATGAGCGTGAGGATAAACGTAGCCATGGGGTATGAGAAACGGGTGTGCTGCGCCACCTCGATTATGTTTATCGAGTCGGAGCCCTTGCTGCGCTGCTGCTCAAGGAAGTCATTCAGCTCGCCAATCTTCATGGTCTTGACCGTCTCGGCAACACGACCGAGTTCCCTCACATCGAGGTTTATCAGGGTGTCCAAATCGCGCAACTGCTGGAACTCCTCACGTCCCTGGTCATCGATGGTGCGGATGATATAACGCTGCGCATTCCAACGCTTGGTTGCGGGATCAACCTTCACACCCGAAGCCTCGAGTGTCTGCTTTATCTGGGTGCCCTCGTAACGCTCCAACGTTAGGTACGAAGCGGTATTATCGTTATCGAAACCTCTCACATAGACATACTCCCCAGGGGCTATCTGGCGATATATATGGCGGTCGTACTGCTCGTTCTTGTACTTCTTAAAGTAGGCACGCTTAAACTCCACACACTTAACCTGCGAGGGCGGGATAATCCACAAATTCAAAGACAATGACAGCATCATGATAGCAAATGCTCCCAGGAAATAGGGCCACATCAAACGTCTGAAGCTCACACCGCCCGACAGTATGGCTACAATCTCGGTCTGGTAGGCCATCTTCGAAGTGAAGAAGATTACCGAAATGAAGGTGAAAAGGCCACTGAACTGCGTGATGAACTCGGGCACATAATTCAGATAATAATCGAATATAATGGCCGACCACGGAGCATGCGACTCGGTGAAGTTATCTACTCGCTCAGCATAGTCGAACACCACCAAAATAACGGTAATAAGCGCAATCGAGAAGAGGTAAGTTCCCAAAAACTTGCGCAGTATGTAACCGTCGATTATCTTAAATCCGGGAAATGATATCTTAAGTTTCTCTTTCATACGTTTCACTATAATCTTCTGCCAAGCTTTTCAACCATGATGCTCTTCCACTGGGCATAGTCGCCGGCGATGATATGCTTGCGAGCCTCACCCACCAGCCACAGGTAAAAGGCCACATTATGCAGCGAAGCAATCTGTGCGCCCAGCATCTCCTTGCTCACTACAAGGTGGTGGACATAAGCTTTGGAGTATTGCCTATCGGCAAATGTGACGCCATTAGGGTCAAGAGGTGAAAAATCGTTCTCCCACTTCTTGTTGCGCAGGTTGATAGTTCCCTCTGAAGTAAAAATCTGACCGTTGCGACCGTTGCGCGTAGGCATCACGCAGTCGAACATATCAACACCTCGGTCAATGCCCTCAAGAATGTTGATAGGTGTACCCACCCCCATCAGGTAGCGGGGTTTATGTTCGGGCAGAACAGCATTCACAACCTCAATCATCGAGTACATCACATCGGTAGGCTCACCCACAGCCAGGCCTCCAATGGCATAACCATCAGCATCATATTGCTGCACATTCTCGGCCGCCTTGGCTCGCAAGTCGGGATAGGCACAACCCTGCACGATGGGGAAAAGCGACTGGTAGTGACCATACTTGGGCGCAGTCTGATGATAACGATTGAAACAACGCTCGAGCCAACGCTCGGTCAGCGCCAGCGACTTTGCAGCATAGTCGCGCGGAGCATCACCCGGAGGGCACTCGTCAAAGGCCATCATGATGTCGGCACCTATCGTACGCTCGGTATCAATCACATTCTCGGGTGTGAAAAGGTGCTTCGAACCGTCGATGTGAGAGCGGAAATGACAACCTTCCTCCTTTAGTTTGCGGCAGCCCGAGAGTGAAAAGACCTGAAAACCACCGCTATCGGTGAGCATAGGGCCCTCCCAAGTCGAAAACTTATGCACGCCACCCGCCTGCTCGATTATCTCCATGCCGGGACGCAGGTAAAGGTGGTAGGTGTTGGCCAGAATAATCTGGGCGTGCGCCTCCTCCTTCAGGTCACGGTGGAAAATCCCCTTCATCGCCGCAGCCGTTCCCACGGGCATAAAAATGGGAGTCTGGATGACACCATGGTCGGTGACAATCTCACCGGCACGAGCCTTCGAGCCCGCAGCTTTATGTTGTAATGTAAATTTCATACTCGTCACTATTGCTTGCGCCAAAGCTACATCGGCACATAATACGGACAAAGTTACGATTTTTCTTTGAAAAAACGCTCTTTAGCTCCGAAATATGAATTCCCGCAACCATTATTTTTCAATAACACATAATTTTCTCGCAAATTAGCAGTAAAATGTTAATATCTTTTCATTTTTTACTATGTCGTTTTCTGCGAAAAGAGTATCTTTGCATGATTTTGATTTGATATTGACACAATAGAAATGGCACAACTTTTCGACTATATCATAAGCCACTATGGATGGCAGGGGTTGGCTCTTGGGGGAGCTATCATCGTGCTCCTATGTGTGCAGATTTACTACTACTTAATCGTCTATCGTCGCATCAGCACATACCGCAATGCGCGCCGCAAAAAGAAGTTTGAGCAAGAGCCTCCAGTATCGGTTATAATCCCTCTATTTTCAGAGGATTACGCATATCTCGAGGAGCGTCTGCCATACATATTTTCACAGCAGTATGGTGCCACTTTTGAGGTGGTGATTGTTTATGTGGGAAACGATTCTGACTTCTACGAGGAGCTCGCCCGATTAAGAGTCTTGCACCCCAACCTCATAGTCACAAAATTTGACTTTAATCCTCGCTTCCCGATATCTATCAAGCAAGCGATAAATCTTGGCATAAAATCATCCCACAACGAGCATATAATCATCTCCACACCAAACGCAAAACCCGCATCAGACCATTGGCTCGCAATGATGGGAAAGGCATTTATGCGAGGCGACATTGTTATCGGTTATTCGGGCATAGAACAGCGCACAAGCATCGGCAACTACCTGATGAGGATGTCAAACCTCCAGCAATCAATCTATTGGCTTGCGCAAGCTGTTAATGGCTCTGCCTACCGAGGCATACGCCACAATTTGGGATTCACAAAAACTCTATATTTCAGCGTAAGAGGATTCTCGCACCTAAGCATGAACATTGGAGAGGACGACCTCTTCATTCAGCGCATAGCCAAGCGCAACAACGTGAGCGTTGTGATGATTCCC
>JAEIGA010019702.1_pt1 | contig 10281 bp, 7 predicted proteins | sample 9270691 | NCBI WGS metagenome assembly JAEIGA01 (sample SAMN17057246, study PRJNA624740) | gut metagenome | biome: biome; isolation source: fecal sample | host: Bos grunniens | place: China: Xizang | collected 2019
AAAACACTATACTCTATACTCTAAACACTATACTCTAAACACTAAACTCTATACAAAAATGCACATCAGTTCATCAGAGTTCGTAATATCGAACACCGACTACAAACGCTGTCCAGAAGGACGTCTTCACGAATTTGCATTCATCGGCCGAAGCAATGTGGGTAAATCATCACTCATCAACATGCTTCTTCAACATCCCGATTTAGCAAAAACATCGTCAAAACCAGGAAAAACCCTATTGATAAATCACTTTTTAGTCAACAAACAATGGTATATTGTCGACCTTCCTGGCTATGGCTATGCTCGTGCCTCTAAAGAGCAACGTCGCAAATTGCGAGCTATCATTGACGGATATATCCTCTTTCGTCCACAATTAACTAACCTATTTGTCCTTATCGACTGCCGCCACGAACCCCAACAAATTGACGTAGAATTTATGCGTTGGTTGGGCGAATCTGGCATACCATTCTCTATCGTCTTCACTAAAGCCGATAAATTGAGCCACTCGCGTCTCATGTCGAACATCGAAAACTATAAAAATGAACTCCTCAAAGAGTGGGAAGCTCTACCTCCAATGTTCATTACCTCTTCCGAAAAAGCACAAGGTCGTGACGAACTCCTCGACTATATCGAAGACATCATACGCCAAGTCGATGAAGAAGAAAAATAATCTACACACATCACATAAAAAAGGTTGACCTTAAAACTTTTTAGGTCAACCTTTAATACAATTTAAAGTGATTCAATATAAAAACTTCAAGCACTTCGCATACTATAAAGTTACATCTATCTCATGCTATTTTTTTATTAAAATAATCCTATTATTTTATCGTTCACAACATCCATTGCATTTGATGCAGGTACTTTTGGCAATCCAGGCATAGTCATAATATCACCCATTAAGGCAACGATAAATCCAGCACCGATTGATGGTTTGAATTCGCGAACTGTTACAACAAACCCATGGGGACGACCGAATAATTTTGCATTATCACTAAGTGAATATTGTGTTTTTGCTACGCAGATTGGCAGTTTGTCCCAACCATTTTCTTCGAATGTTTTGATTTGTTTATTGGCAGTTGGAGAATATTCCACAGCATCTGCGCCATATATTTCACGAGCGATGATATTCATTTTCTCTTTAATCGGTAGATTGACATCGTAGAGATGGTGGAAGTGACACATACCATCGTTTTGCTCTATTTTGCGAATAACTTTGTGTGCTAAATCTTCTCCTCCTTCACCACCTTTTGCCCATACTTCTGTGAGGCTTATTTCATGGCAATTTGCTTTTGCCCAATCAAGTAATGTGTTGATTTCTTCATCGGTGTCATTTACGAAACGATTGATAGCAATGACGTATGGCACACAGAATTTTTTGACATTTTCAATGTGTTTATTCAAATTTTCAATACCTTGTAGCAATGCATCAATATTCTCTTTTCCAAGGTCAGCTTTTGCTACACCACCATGCATTTTTAATGCACGAATTGTGGCAACTATAACTACGCAACTTGGTGCAAATCCGCCATAACGGGCTTTGATGTCCATAAATTTTTCAGCCCCAAGGTCAGCACCGAAACCAGCTTCTGTGATAACATAATCAGCTAATCGACGTGCCATTTGTGTGGCTATAATTGAATTACAGCCATGTGCGATATTGGCAAATGGACCTCCATGAATGAATGCGGGGTTTCCTTCGAGGGTTTGCACCATATTAGGTTTTATTGCGTCGCGCATAATCATGGCAACTGCACCTACGCAGTTAAGGTCAGCCATTGTGACCGGTGTTTTATCGTAGCGGTAAGCAATTACGCATTTACCGAGACGTGCTTTGAAGTCTTCCATATCTGTAGCAAGACACATAATAGCCATAATTTCAGATGCTACTGTGATATCGAAGTGGTCTTCGCGAGGAATACCTTGTAGTGGACCACCCAATCCTATCGTAATATTACGCAAAGAGCGGTCGTTCATATCCATACAACGATGCCAAACAATGCGTGTAGGGTTGATGTTGAGTTGATTGCCTTGATAGATATGATTATCAATAAGGGCAGCTACGAGGTTGTTGGCTGTTGTGATGGCGTGTAAGTCGCCTGTAAAATGGAGATTGATATCTTCCATTGGCACCACTTGCGCATAACCACCTCCCGCGGCACCACCTTTAACACCCATTACAGGACCTAATGAAGGTTCTCGTAGTGCAACAAGGGTTTTATGTCCAAGGCGATTCATCGCATCTGTTAAACCAATTGTTACAGTCGATTTACCTTCACCTGCAGGAGTCGGGTTGATGGCTGTAACTAATACTACTTTACCTTGTTTTTGGAATCTATCATCCATAGCATCTAAACGCACTTTGCATTTGTATGGACCATAGTATTCAATATCTTCTGGGGTTAAGCCTACTTTTGCGGCTATGTTTTTTATTTTTTCAGGTTGTGCTGCCTGAGCAATTTCTAAGTCTGTCATAATATTTTGATTTTAGATGATAATAATTTGTTTTTTATGGTGGTTTTCTTCGGCATACCTTGCTTACACCTACTATGTGGGTATTATTGCCTTATTGGAAATAAATATGCTAAAGATAGTGTAATATTTTGGCATGTAGAAGACTTGAAATATTCGGTAGCTGAATTGCCTAATACATTATTTAAACCAAAATGATATCGTGCATCAATGGTATAAATTCCATACTTGGTATTAAATTCGAATCCTAATCCTCCAACAAGTCCATAATCAAATCGATTTTTTATTTGAGATGTATGTTGTATATTATTGGATACAATCGGGTTGTCTTGTATCATATATGAGACTTCTGGACCTAAATCTACAAAAAATCGAAATAATTTTTGTCCAAAAGTGATATGTGTCATAAAGGGTAATTCTATATAATCTAATCTTCGATGTCCATCTTGATCTTTGAATCCACGTTGTGCATAGTTAAGCTCAAGTTTTATGCCAAAATATTTTTCAGATATCATGCAGAATTGTGCTCCTGCATGGTATGTTAGGGGCATAGATGGTTGAGCTATAGATGGATTGAACCACATGAAAGACCACGTTGTGCCTCCGCGTACACCTATAGCATATTCGGGATATTGAGCTACACAATGTGTAATACACAATGCGCAATTTATAATCAAAAATAGTATAATTCTTTTCATTCTACTATTCTTTATTACTTATATTTTTTATTGTGATATTATCCCAAAATAGTAAATAGTAATTCATATTTAACCATCGGTTATCGATGAATTCTAGTTGTGGGGTTGATTGTAAAAAGTGTATATCTTTAGTGTTTATATTTAAGGTAGAATTATCTAAATTAGTAATTCCTTTCAATGCAAAAAGAGTTAAATCATATCCTAATAGGTCATATTTTACGCCAACAGTCTGTTTCCTTGAGCCAAACCAATTTTTATAGTTAATTTTATATTCTTCAGTTTCATTAGGATAGAAAAGTGAGTAATATATAGTTTGAGGATATTTTTTTATTAAATTAGCACCCCAATCTTCAAATCCCCATACTTGTAGATTTGGCAATTGATAGCGATTAAGACTATCAAGTACACCTGCAACGTCATTAATTTTTGATGAAGCAAGAAGCAAAATTGTAGTATCAGAAGAAATCATATTTACCAAAGAATCAACATATTCTGGTTTTATAACGATTTCTTTGAATTCTTTATTGTTTTCTGTTAATAGGTCAGATAAATCATTGGCAAATATATTACCTTTGTTTGTGCAATTTTCGAAGCGAGCCAATATATATTGTAAATTGCGATGTTCGAACGTATTTCTGATTACAAATTTAAATAATGAATCTTGAGGTGGATTAAATTGTATTAATTTAGGAAAATAGTAAGTCGAATCTATTTTATTTGAAAACGGAACTATTGTTGTTATATTATTTTCCTTTGAAAATGTTAATATTTTATCCAATTGTTCTGAATATGCTGGACCTATAATTACGTTTATATGCTTATTATTTAGCGAAAGTAGTATCGAATCAATTTTGCTTGTATCTTTTGGCAGATTATAGGTATATACATTGGCTGACATACCATTTTCTTTAGCTTCGTTCAAAGCTAAAATTGAGCCACGATAAAACTCAACAAAGCGCTGAGTGTTTTTTTCATCGCTTGTATTTTCGGCAATTAGAGGTAATAGATAGGCTATATTAATTGTGTTAGTATTTGATATTTGAGGATGGACTATGATGCTATCTTTAGTTTCTGTTGTTTCTATTAGTTCTTGGAGTTTTGTTTCTTCGATAGTATCTACTACGACAAGAGGTTGTGTTTTATTATTTTCTTTTGTTTCTAATCTTTCTCCTTTTATAAGTATTTCAGAACCTGCTTTCAATCCATCTTTTAATTCTGGATTGAGTGAAATTAAATCGTGGATAGCAATATTATATTTTTTTGAAATCGAATATAGTGTCTCCTTTTTTTGTACTATATGTGTGATACTATTAGTTGAAACTACTCTTTTTTGCATTACTTTTGGTTCATCCAATGCGGTTTCAATTTTTTTATCTTTTGAAATTACAAGAACTTCTCCTGTTTTTATTCCTGTTTTAGCAGATGGATTAAGAGAAATAAGAGTATCAACACTAACATTATACATTTTTGATATGCTATATAATGTTTGTTTTGCTTCCACCACGTGAGTGGTCATAGCTTCAATATCAGTGTTTGTTTCGTTGATTTTAATAGGAATGAGGATTTTGTCGCCAACCTTAATATCAGTTGAGAGATTTTCGTTAGCGTCGTGCAAATCATTTTGTTTTATTCCGAATTTACGTGCAATTGCAAATAATCCTTCGCCAGGATTTATAGTGTATTCATAATATTTTTTACCTTCCTTTTCTATAATAGGATATTCTGTTTGTGGAAATGCACAAATTATAATGCATAATGCACAAATTAGTAATACAAATCGTTTCATATTTTAAATATTTAATCACATAATGCATATAAATCGCCACGTGGATTTATCAGCATAGTTGGTATATTGGTATTTTTTATTATTTTTCTTTCTTTTGGTCCAAAAATGATGTCGTCTAAGCCATAGTCTCTGGATGCTGAGATTATTAGTAAACTATTTTGTTTGTTTTTATTTAATAATCCCGCTTCAAATTCGATTCCATTGCTATCTTTTTTTCCTTTAACTGTTTCATATTTTAGTGAAAAGGAATCGAATAACATTTTCATAGCCTCGATATTCTTTACTGCTTTTGAGCCATAATCATTTGGTTGATATATTGTTATAGGACAGCCAAAATGTCTTGCAAATGACGAGGCAAATGGACCTTTTTCGCGCTCTTCTTCAAGATTACTTATAGGTAAAAGTATATTACCTATATTGAAGTTATTAGAAATTTCGTTTTTTACAAAAATATAAGGCACTCGTAATTCACGACATTTATTTAAATAATTTTGTATCTCTTTATCAAAATTAAGTCCAATAATAAGTAAAGCCGCATCTTTCTCCTCTACCAAAGTATTGATATTGTCAAAATCCGATACTTCTATCTCTTCCACCATGAAATCCATACATTCTGCTATCATATTTGCAACGTATAGACTCGTTTTATTCTTGTTCGTTATTTGTAATATCGGTCGCATTTTCTTGATTACGTTTTTTTCGTTTATTTTTGCGTTCTTCTTGCTCTTGTTGCTTTATTTGCTCTTTTTGATTATTTATATCATCTTGAGTTAAACGTTTAGGTATACGGAATATATCTCCTTTTGATATGGGACGAACATCTATTTGCCAAGTATAATTAGCCAAATACAACATATTTTCTGTGATTTGCGACATCGGATACATTATAGCTGTAGGCGAAGGATATACATTAAATCGCTCTAATTTACCTTCTTTAAAATATACAGTCATATAACTACTTTTAATGGTATTTAATCCTATTAAATCGCCTTGGTCATTAGGATAAAATATTGACTCTACATTGCCCGAAATATCTACATAGTGTAATTCTTCGTTTTGAATATAGGCAATAATTTCTTTACCAGACACTTGGTTGTAATGTATTGTATCTTCCTCTTGTATCATCATCGCATTATCTACGACATGCATTCGGTCAACAGTTCCATTTTTTGGATAAATATGTATTGTATCTCCTGTGATTTGTTGATTTTCGTTCCAAATAATAGGCATTTGCATCATGTGGAGAATTGAATCGCCAGAGAAGAATGTAAGTGAATCACATACACCTTGAAATTCATTATTGAACAATCTTACATTGTGGAATGCAAGTGTCATTTTTTTATCTTCACCTTGTGCGTATGAATATAACGTATCTCCATGGATATATGTAGTATCTTTTTGCGAATATTCTACCATCATGGCTGAATCTGTAATAATCCCAATTTCGCCTTCTTCTTTATAATAACCATAATGTCCATATAAACATATCTGATTCAAAGAATCTTTCATAATAACATTATGAAACGCTTCTCCTAAACCTAAACGTTTGTCGTAAAATATAGTATCCCCAGCAAGCGATTTTCCTTTGCCATGATTAATTAACGATTCTTTTAGTAGTTGAGATTGATCGTTTTCGCTATTATACCAACCTAATTCAGAATAAATGGTTGTACTATCAGAATGATGTATATATGTAGGACCAAGTATGGTTGCTATTTTGGTTTCCGTATTGTATGTTAGCGTATCACTTTCGATAGTTGATTTATTATTAACTCCAACTACATCATATTTAAATTCTGCAATTTTTGTATTTGAATAATAATAACCATGTTTTGATACAAGGGTGTTCAATGAATCAACCAATTTGCCTCCACAGGTATAGTAACCTAATTCTTTATCACGTTCATATATCAATGTATCGGTGTATAGTGTGACTTCTCCATTTATCATTTTTACATCATGAAACAGATGACCAATCCGAGTATTACCATTGTAATTCAATCGTTTAGAATAAATTTCAAGAGAATCTCCTTGTTCTATTTTTACGTGACCGAACGCTTTAAAAGAATTAGTATTTTGATTTAAATGCGCCGAATCACAATAAAGATATACATCATCATGACGAAGAATCACATTTCCTATTAACACTTGTATATCAGGAAGATTTTCATTATCAAAACGTACTAAATCGCTACGTTCAAGATATATAAGTGTTTGTTTTCCTGTTTTTCTAATTGTGTCTTTCGGTGTTGATATATTTTCTTTTTTGATTTCTTCTTGTTTTTTTATCTCGTTTTTTTTAGTTTTTTCTATTTTAGTCGGATTCGGATTAAGTATCAATTCTGTTGGCATTTGGGCAAAAACAACACAACTGCACAGTAATAAAAATATTACTGGCAGTAGTCTTATTGCTGATATGTTTATGAATCTTATTTCTTTATCCATTGAAATTCAAAATCACAATCACGCCATTCTGGTGATATATATATATATGTGTCAGCTATTTTCTTAATTAGCCATTCTTTGATTGTTTTTTCTCGAAGTTGATTTTCACACATGTTTTTTAATGTTTGATAATCATCTGTAATATTCGCTTTGTGACTTGGTAGTTGATTTTTAAGTTTCACTATTGCATATACATCTCTACCCAATTTTTGCGAAAACATTGTAAATGGTTCTGATATTTCTCCAGGTTTCATTGTATATACTATCTTTGCTATTTCTGGAGCTAAATCTTGATATTCAAATTTTGATGAACCATTATTTTGATTGGTCATTATACCATTATTCATACGCGTATCTTTATCTGACGACATTAAAGATGCTGCTGCTTCAAATGTTAATTTTTCAGTACGAATATCCTTAGCTATACTATCTAATGTATTAAGTGCTTTTATTTTTATATCACTTGTGATTTTTGGACGAAGCAATATGTGACGGCAATTCACTCTATCATCACGACGTTCAATTAATTGAATAAGGTGAAACCCAAACTCTGTCTCTATTACACGACTAATACTTCCTGGCTCTGTTAGTGCAAATGCTGCATTAGCAAATTCTGGTACAAATGTACCTCGACCTGCAAAGCCCAATTCACCTCCTTGCTTAGCACTTTCTGTATCATCCGAATACAAACGAGCCAACATCGAAAAATCAGCCTCTCCATTTTTCACGCGATCTGCATATTCTCGAAGACGATTCTTCGTATCCTCAATTACCTTTTCTGGTATAGGTGGTTCTATTGTAATAATTTGCACCTCTACTTGTGCTGGAATAGTTGGAATAGAATCTGCAGATAAAGAAGAGTAATACTTACGAACATCCGAAGGGGTTACTTTGATGTTTTGTACCAAAGATTGCTGCACTTGTTGCACAAGTGATTGGTCTGCAATTGCTTGTCGCATCTCTTCTTTTATCTCTGAATATGTCTTGCGATAATATTCTTCAAGTTTCTCTCGCGACCCTATTTGACGAATAAAAAAGTTCATTTGCGAGTTTACTTGACTTTCTACTTGTCCATCATTTACTTCAATACTATCTATCTTTGCCTGGTGAATAAATAGTTTTTGTATCGCAATTTGTTCTGGAATTACACAATAAGGCTCTCCTTGTATACGTTGCCCTTCATACTGAGCACGGATGCGTTCTTGTTCTACGTCTGAACGTAAAATCGCTTCATCTCCAATAACCCAAACAACACCATCTATCATGTTTTTTTCTTGAGCTATAACTTCAATACACAATGCACAATGTATAATACTCAATATGATTAATAACATTTTTTTCATATTACAACTATATTATTATTTCAATTTTCAATTCTCAATCCCTAATTGTATTTGATTATGCTTCATCGCATAATCATATATTTCATTATCAAAATTATTTAAATACTCTCTCTTTTGTTGATTATATAGGGTTGATTTAACTTCTTCTTTAATCATTTCTATTGGGGCAACTTCTCCTTGATTGATATATTCTACCACATTTATTAGCGTTAGATTTAAACTATCTCGCTCTGCGTAATACCCTGGTTTTACTATTTTTAAATTTGATTTTTCAATATCTATAACTTCATTCAATGGCTTCCAATATTCGGTAAATAGAGCGTAATCTTTTGCATATTGCAGAGCATACTTTTCAATCTCTTCTATATTACCATTTATATCTTTGAATTTTCGTTCTATCGTTTCTGATTTAACATTATTTGGTATTTTTATTAGAGCTCCTTTAACAACTGGTTGATCTAATAAAAATAGTTCTTTATTATTGTTATAAAAATTGATAGCTTCTTCGTCAGTTGGCATTTTTACTTTTTCATTTACCATATCTTGTTTATAGTAATGAATTGTCAGCGTACGACGATAATTTTCAACCATCTTATTTATTTCTGCTTGATTAGAAATATTGCGCTTCGCATTATCTAAAATTAAAATGTTCGTAGCCCATCTACGTATATAGGCTTCAACTATCAATGCACTATCCTCACTATTAGTACCTTGTGGCACAATGTCTTTTATCTCATCTTTATACAAATAATTATCGCCTATTATAGCAATAACGCCCTCACTCCCACGCTCTTTTATATATTGTTCTATATAAGAGCATGAGGTGAAGGCAATGCACAATGCAAAATTCACAATGTAAAATGATATATTTTTCATTGTATATTTCAATTTTATCTAAGCGAATTTAATACTTCTTGATTGATTTCTACAATATATTTATTGCGAAGGTTTTCAATCCATCTCTTTTCAAGATAATTTTGATAATCTGCTGTAATTGTACCACGTACATCAGTATAACTTTCTGGCTTTTTCAACATTTTACCAACTACTATTGTAATTGGCAACTCTCCATCAACTGTAACTTCTGCATTAGACGCCTTGAATTCAGTCAAATCAACGTAACTATTCTCGCCTTGTTTCCATAATCCGCGTTCAACTGATGCAAATGTAACAGAATCATTATTTACCTGTTTGCGAATATAATTTGCAACAGAGTCTGGATTCATTTTTTTAATTGTCTTTTTCAATTGTTGTGCAGTTGCATCGTCTTTACATCTCACAACAAAACCTTTATAACGTGGCTCTGACCATGTATAATTTTTCTTATTTTTCTTAAAAAACTCATTTAACCCATCAACGTCTTTTATTGCTTTTTCCCAAACCTCTTTGTTTGATACCTCAAACAACAAAATACCATCATGATACTCTTGCATTAAGTTTGCAAAATCAGTATATTTATTTTCCAATTGCGAATCTTCATATTGCATAAGTTTCATCTCTGCAATCTGTGCTACTTTGCCTTCAATGTCGCCACCCA
>JAEIGA010019703.1_pt1 | contig 10281 bp, 8 predicted proteins | sample 9270691 | NCBI WGS metagenome assembly JAEIGA01 (sample SAMN17057246, study PRJNA624740) | gut metagenome | biome: biome; isolation source: fecal sample | host: Bos grunniens | place: China: Xizang | collected 2019
AAACCTGAGTATAGGAATTTTAAAACTGAAAAGTTTTTTGAAAAATTAAATATAGAGCCAGACTGGAAAAAAATCGAATATTATCTTTTATTGGACGAATTATTTTAAAAGTCTTTCTAGATATTTTGCAACTCCGTCTTCGTTGTTGGAAAGTGTGATGTCGTCGGCAATTTCTTTAACTTGAGGAATTGCGTTGCCCATGGCGATTCCTTGTCCGCAAAGCTTTAACATGCCAATGTCGTTAAAGTCGTCTCCAAAAGCAATAATTTCTGTTAATGGGATTTCTAGATTTTTTACTAAATATTCAATGGCATTTTCCTTTGTGGCACGTCCTGGGGAAAATTTATACCAAGGAATATCTGAAAATGGAAGAAAATCACAGGATGAAACGGAATCTGCAATTTTTTTTCCTTTTTCTGGGTCGTCTGTTTGAACGCAGATTTTCATTCCAGGTTTTGAAAAATTCTTAAAATCATCGTAAATAGAATCAAAGGCATAGGTTGTGGATTTATCTTTGCCTCGATTCCAATAAATTTCATTCAAAGTATCTAGAGTGATTTCAGCCTCTTCTCCACAAACTTCAAAAATTGTTTTCAAAATGTTTTTAGTTTCTTCTAGTGTGAAGGATTCTGTGTGTAACAATTTATTTTCATAAAAAATACAAGCACCACCGTTACAAATTACAATATGGGGTTTTACTTGTTCTACGTATTGGGTGATATTTGACATTCCTCTGGAAGTGGAAAATCCCACAAGAATTCCTTTTTCTTTGCACCGCTCTAAAACGGAAAGTGTGTAGGTTGATATTGTTTTGTCTGAATGAAGCAAGGTCTCGTCTAAATCTGTTAAAATTAGTTGCATTTGTTTTGTTATCCTTTATTGTATGATTTTTTTTGAGCCAATAGTAATGTTAGTTATGAATTTATACAAGTCCTTCTATTGTGGTTAAAAAATATTCTGTGATTTTTTCTGGGCTTTCTTTCATTTTGTTTGAAATCCACCAACTTACTGTGTTTACAAAACTTGAAGCAATATGATGGACTAAAAAATCTTCTGGTAATTTTGCTTTTTTCAGCAAACCTTTTTCTGCGTATTGAAGTTGAATTAATTTTTGTAAATTGTCTTTAAAATGTTGTATGAATATTTCGTTGTTTTGGGAAGATAATAGCTCTAAAATGTTGTAATCATTTTCTTGTAAATGCCAAAGTAAATGTAAAAATACTGAATCGGAAGAAATGCCACAATTAAATTGATAGTTTCCGTGGGGAATGCCTTTGGCGGTGTCTATTATGTGGCCGAAAAGTTCTGTGCATAAATCTTCTAATAAGGATTCCTTGGTTTCGTAATGGGAATAGAAAGTTGTGCGACCAATATTTGCTGTGTCTATAATTTGTTGCACAGAAATTTGATTATAATTGTATTTTGATAAAAGTTGGGTAAAAGCCTTAAAAATTGCTTCTCGTGTTCGTTTTTGTCTTCTATCCATAAAATCCTCCAAAAGAATATTAAGCACAGTTTGTTCGTTATGGAATGTTTTGTAAGATATTTTATTATACATCTTAAAGGAAAAAAAATCCGAACAAAATTAAAAAAGTGTTCATTAATGAACAAATTTATGTATCAATTCTTGTAAAAGGGGATTTTTAAAATTAATATGCACATATCAAACGAACTTAATGAAAAGGAAAAAAATTATGTTAAAACTTTTACACGAGATAATTGAAAAATTCGAATCAATTCCTGCCACAATTATTAGTGGTGTATTTTTGATATTCAGTTTTGTTATAAATCATTTTGATTTTTCTCTGAATATTCCCTTTGGCTTTGATCCCGCTTGGATATCAATTTTTATCAGTGGCTCTCCTTTGATTTTTAGTGCCATAAAAAAACTTGTGGTAAAAAAGGGAATTAGTAAAATATCTTCGGCTCTTTTGATTTCTATTGCTATGATTTCTGCCATCTTAATTGGAGATTTGTTTGCTGCCGCTGAAGTTGCTTTTATTATGGCTTTGGGTGAAATTTTAGAACATCTTACAACTCACAGAGCAAAAAAAGGCTTAAAAAATCTAATAAATCTTTCTCCAAAAAATGCAAGAAAATTAGAAAATGATAAGGAAGTTTTTATTAAAATTGAAGAAATTTCAGTTGGAGATATTGTTAGAGTTTTACCTGGAGAAGCCATTCCTGTGGACGGTGTGATTATAAAAGGCGAAACTTCTGTTGACCAAGCTATTTTAACTGGGGAATCAATTCCTGTGGATAAAACAAAGGAGGATGAAGTTTTTGCTGGAACTATAAATCGTTTTGGTGTAATTGATGTTAAGGCTACTAAGATTTCCAAAGATAGTTCTTTAGAAAAACTTATTCATTTGGTAAAAGAAGCGGAAAAGAAAAAAGCACCAATGGAAAGAATAACAGACAAATGGGCAAGTGTTTTAGTTCCTGTTGCTTTGTTAGTGGCAATTATCACATTTTTTGTGACTAAAGACATTACACGAGCTGTAACGGTTTTAGTTGTATTTTGTCCTTGTGCCTTGGTTTTGGCAACACCAACTGCAATTATGGCTGCAATTGGTCAGGGAACAAAAAACGGAGTAATCATAAAGTCTGGGGAAGCCCTTGAAAAAATGGGAAAAGTGGATACCATCACCTTTGATAAAACCGGAACTTTAACCTTTGGAAAACTAGAAGTTAGTGATATTGTGAGTTTTTCTAATTTTTCAGAAAATGAGCTTTTGGCTTTGGCATCTTCTTGTGAAGCAAAAAGTGAACATCCTTTAGGAAAGGGAATTGTTGAATATGCAAAAAAATCTAAAATCAATTTGATAGAAAGTGTGGATTTTAAAATGGAAAGTGGAAAAGGAATTGTTGCCACTTTGCCAAAAATGGAAAATCAAAATTTTGAAGGCGGAACTTTTATCTGCGGAAAAGAAAAATATTTTGAAGAAAAGGGACTTTCAATAAATGAAAGTGTAAAATCAAAATTAGAAGATTTTCGTAAAATGGGAAAAGTTTCTGTTTTGATTGGAGATACAAAATCAGTTTTGGGAATTATTGCACTTTCTGATGTTATAAGACCAGAAGCAAAGGATGTAATAGAAGAACTTTCTAAACTAAAAACAGAAGCTGTAATGCTAACAGGAGATAACGAAAAAACAGCCCAATATTTTGCCCATTTAGCAGGAATAAAAAAAGTTTTTTCTGAATTATTGCCAGAAGAAAAAGTTTTGGAAATTGAAACTTTAAGAAAAAATGGAAAAACTGTTTGTATGTTGGGAGATGGGGTAAACGATGCTCCTGCTCTAAAAACTGCAAATGTGGGAATTGCCATGGGCACAATGGGAAGTGATATTGCAGTGGAAGCTTCGGATATCGCCCTAATGACAGATGATATTTCAAAACTTTCATATTTAAAACGTCTTGCCATTGCAACTGTAAGAACCATAAAAGCTGGAATTAGCATTTCTATGTTAATTAATATTTTAGGCGTAATTCTTTCGATTTTTGGTTTGTTAAACCCAACAACTGGAGCCTTAGTGCATAATGGTGGTGCAATCTTTGTAGTTTTAATGGCTACATTGCTTTACGATAGAAAGTTTTAAACATAGACTAATATTTCAATTTTTTGTAAGATTTTAGGAGAGATTTTGAAAAAATTTTGAAAGAAGGAATAATTTTATGGATTTTGAAAAAATAGGTTATGAAATAATCGAGGAAAACAATCTTCGGTTTGTTTTTAATCCAACTTTATTTGAAGATGATGGAAAATCCTCTGGGTATTTTATTGCGGGAAGTTTTAATGACTGGAATTTTCATTGTCCAAAGGAATGGGAACTTTCTTTAGAAAATCCAAAAAAAGCTGAAAATCAAATTTTTATTTTGGAAAAACCTTTGGAAAGTCTTATGAAGCCAGGAAATTCTGGATATCCTGAATATAGAATTTATTCTAAGTCTTCAAAATTAGAGAAAAAAACAAAATCTCCTAAAATCCAAGTGTTAAAAGAAAAACAATCTATTGAAGGCTATGTTTTTTGCGATAATAAATTGATTGTTCTAAATGAAGCTGAAAGAAAAATCATTGCAAAATTAAATGAAAAGGCAAAAATCAAAGGAAAGGCAGACTTTAATATTAAATCAGAAGATGATATGGCGAAAATTTCCAATGTGCGCCTAGTTCCAGGAACAAAAAATCTTTATCGCGGATATCATCCTTATAAAAAATCTCGACCAGAATTAGACACTGAAAATCTTAGAATCAAATTGGTAAAAAAAGCTTTTGAAAATCTTAATATCAATTGTGACATCACTTTATGTGGAAACGAAAAACCTGATTTTTGGAAAGGTGAATCAAAATCCAAAAGACTTAAAGAAATTGAAAAAAACAATAATCGTTTATGTGTGGATATTGAATACAATTTAGTTTATTATGCTTCTGATTCTGATGAATTCAAAAACACATTAAAAGAAATTTCCCATTTTATTATTGCAAGAAAAGGTCCATATTATTTGCATTGTCGTTTGGGAAGTGATAGAACTGGTGTAATTTCCAGTGTTTTTGGCGCTTTAGCTGGAGCAACTTGGGAAGAAATTGCAGAGGATTATGAAAAAACAGCAAACATGGGAACTGGAGAAGTTCGTAGCAGAAAATTGCTTGAATATTCTTTGACTAAAATGCTAAAAACTTCCCCATGTGATAATGGAAATGCTGAACACAGTCTTTCTTCTCTTATGAATGATTTCTTCTTGGAAGAAAAAATTTTGAACCAAGAAGAAATCGCAAAAGTAATTGAAAGACTTCATAGTTAGCTTTTACTAAAAACTAATTCTTTCGCTAAATCTTCTAGCTGGGTTTTATTTTCTTCATTTAGAGCTGTTTTAATTATGACTTTTGTTGGAAGGAAAGTTAAGTTTTTAGAGGATTCAAACATCTTTTCCATTTTTTTTGTTGCAACTGGATTCCAAGAACCATTTCCAACAAAGCCAATAATCCTATTTTGAAAATTTCTGTCTATGAGATGTTGTATAAATTCTTTCATTTTGGGAAAAATATCGTTTGTATAGGTGGTGGTGGCAAGAACAAGTTTTTCATACTGAAAGGCAGCTGCCACACATTCTGCCATATCTTCTCTTGCAAGATCTGCAATTTTGATTTTTTCATATCCCTTTGATTTTAGGATTTTTACCAATTCCTCCACTGCTTTTTTTGTATTTCCATAAACCGAAGTATAAGCAATAAAAATTCCAGAGGATTCGGGTTTGTAAGAAGACCAAATATCATATAAATCAATATAATAAGAAAGATTTTTTGTAAGAATAGGACCATGAAGTGGACAAATGGTTTTTACATCAAAGTTGGAAAGTTTTTTTAATAGGTCTTGAACAGGTTTTCCAAATTTACCAACGATTCCAAAATAATAGCGTCTTCCTTCGGATATCCAATCTTCTAGACTTGTGCTGTTTTCCTTTTCTAAAGCGCCAAACTTTCCAAAGGCATCTGCGGAAAATAGAATTTTTTCGTAAGACTCATAGGACATTATAACTTCTGGCCAATGGACGTTTTGGGCATTCACAAAGTTTAGACAATGTTTTCCAAGGGAAAGAGTGCTTCCCTCTTCCACAATAATTTGTTTTTGGGAAAAATCATAATTAAAAAGATTTTCCATAATCACAAAGGCAAGTTTTGAAGCCACAATTTTTGCCATAGGAAATTCATCTGTAAATAATTTGATATTTGCAGAATGATCCATTTCCATATGATGAACAACAAGATAATCTGGAGTTTTTCCGTTTAATTCTGATTTAATATTGGAAAGCCATTCTTTGCCGAATTTTTCTTCCACAGAATCTAAAACTGCAATTTTTTCATCTAAAATGATATAGGAATTGTAACTAATTCCATTGGGAACAGAAAATTGGCCTTCGAATAAATCGATTTTTTTGTCATTCACGCCAATAAATTTAATTTCAGTTGAAAATGTAGATTTCATAACCTCTCCAATTTTAAATAAAGAACTTTTAAAAATATTTTGTTTTTCTTAAAGTTAGTAAAGTTTTTTGGAGAGGTCAAGAAAGGAAGTTTAGAATATTTTTAACCTTTTTTATCTTTCTATTTTACAAAATCCAAAATTGGTTTAATGTATTTTTTGTCTGAGATATCGTAGTTGCTTGAAATCATTTTTATCATTTCTTCATCGGCTTGGGTTTTGTTTTCCTTTGATTTTAACATTCCCACAAACATTTTCATCATAAGTTTTGAGCCGGTTTTCATTTTGTCGTAATTAAAGCCACCAGGACAATAAATCAATTTGTATAAACTTTCTTTTTCGAGATTTTCAGGGATTGCAGCTTGGATTTTGCCTTCAATATTTTTTAGTCCTTGTTCTAAATCTGGGTTTTCCATTGGACTTCCCCCAACGGCGTAAACTACAAATTTTTTGTTTGCATTTGCTAAGGATGGAATTCTATCTAAAAGCCATTTTAAACCGTTTACGCTTCCAGCCATGCACCAACCACCATAAATCACAGTGTCGAATTGGGAAATATCTAATTTTTTTGCTTGTTTTACTGGAATTGCTTCACAATTCAAGTCTTCTGCAATCCATTTTGCATATTTTTCTGTAAATCCAGTTTGAGAACTGTAAACAACTATGCCATTCATTTTTTTGTGTTCCTTTTTTATAGTTTGATTATAAACTCTGCTATAACATTATACACTTTTAAAAGAAAAATATGATACTTTTAATCTTATTTTTCTTATGATATTTGATACAGTCCTCAATGATTAATTCTTATTGGTTTATTTTCAAAGTTCTATTGCAAAAAATATTCCCCTAAAGTTTCATAAGCTGGAATTGAAATTGGATCAATATATTTGTTAGAAGACAATGGATTTGAAGCAAATCTTGCAATTACCATTTGGGCAGTTGGGTCAATATAAATTGCTTGACCATGAACACCTCTTGCCATATAGGCTCTGTGGCTATTATTTGTTATCCACCAAAAATTGTGATAACTCCAGCCTTTTAATTTTGGATATTCCCCTGATTTTGTAAAAACTTTGGAATCTCCGCCTAAAGAAATTGCTTCTGCGGCTTCTTGGGGAATAATTTGCTTGTTATGTATTTTTCCTTTATTTCTTAGCATTTCACCAAAAAGTGCCATATCCCGAAGATTTAAACTAAATCCGCCTCCCGCCTGAGCTTTCCCTGCTGGGTCAAGTAAAAAAAGCCCATCTGTACTTGCTCTAAGAGGAATCCAAATTTTTTCTGAAATCAAATTTGTAATACACATTCTAGTAACTCTAGAAATTATCCAACCAATAACCTCGGTGTTTATGGTTTTGTATCCAAAAACTTCTCCATGCTCTTGTTTTGGGATTTTTTTTACAGTTTGCAAATATTCATAAATATTGTTAGGCCCTGTGTAATTTAGATTTTTAAAAGGTGTGGCGGATGCTGAATATTGCCAAACTTCTGCTTTTGGATTGTTATAATCCTCGCTATATTGAATAGCTGTTGTCATATCTAAAACTTGTTGAACTGTGGCTCCTGCAAAACCTGAAGTTGATAATTCTGGCAAATAGTCAGTTACAAGTTTTTCAGGTTTTATGGTTTTTTCTGCAATTAAAATCGAAGCTAACAATCCCACAAAAGATTTTGTCACAGACATTGCCGCGTGAATTCCATTTTGATGAAGACCTGCTGGATATTTTTCGTAAACAATTTTGCCTTCATGAAGAATAATAATTCCATCAACATAATTTTTATCCAAAAAATCTTTTATAGTCATTGGTGGTTCTTGGGTTTCTGTGAAAAATTGATTTTCAGACTTCCATTCCCCATTGGAAAGGGAACTGGAAATAGGACTCCAAGGAATAAAAGAAATACTTTCAATTCCTCTATCAATTTTGACTTTGAAATTGTGTTTTTTATCTTTAGATGCTTCCACAATACGATTTGGGAAAAATTCTCTCATATGATTAACGCTATACCGTAAAGCTGGAAAATTGAAAAATGAACCGTCTGCCGCAGAAATAATTTTTTCTTTTTTTGGAGGAAAGCCAAACATCCATTTTTGCATTGATGGGGCGGATTCCTTTGCTGATAATTGTTGATTTTTCTTTTGTTCTTCCATAATAAAACTCCTGATTTTTAAATTTTATACGTAAAATCGTATAAACGAAAAATACTCATAAAGACTAGTAAGGGCAATAGAAAAGTTATGTGGTTGTTACAGAGAAAATTTTACTTTTATCAATTTATATTAGAAAATACTTAAAAATGAAGAAAAATAATAAAAAAATAAAATTCTTTTTTAAATTTTTATGTTATCATATTAATTAGTTATGAAATCAATAAATAGCAAAATTATCACCTTAGTTTTTCTCAGTGTTGTTTTTAACGGTTTGATTATTGCAATTGTAGGACTGGTTTTTTCTCAAAATATAGTGGAAACAGATTCTCAAACCATAATAAATCTTACTACCGAATCAAAAGTTCAAGAGATGAACTCTTGGTTGCAGTCCATCGAGCAAAGTGTTAATTTATTTTACGATTATTGTAACGAAATTTTACCTCAAGACGAAACATTACTTTCTGATTCAAATTACATGAATAGACATATAAATCAAGTTTCCACCTTATTAGAAGATGCCGCCGCTAATACCGAAAATGCAACCACAGTTTTTTATAGACTATATTCGGAGTCATTTTCTTCTGATTTTGGAATTTTTCTAGTAAAAGATAAAAATAATGCAGTCATAAAAATGCAACCAACAGATATATCTTTATATGAAAAAACAAATCGAGAAAGAGTTGCTTGGTGGTATGAACCTATAGAATTAGGTAAGGCTGTTTGGCTTGATCCATATTTCAATGAAAATATTGAAAGAAAAGTAATTTCTTACGTTATTCCTTTGTATAGAAATAACCAAGCATTTGGTGTGGTGGGAATGGACATTGACTTTGATAAACTTGTGGAAATGATTAATTTTGTAAGTTTTCATTCTATGGGTCATGCAATGTTAATAAATTCAGATGGAAATTTAGTTTATAAAAAACATAATTTCAGCACAAAGGATGAAAAACTTCTAGAATCTTTATATAAGGAAATTGCAGAATTATCAAAGACACAAAACTCAGAAGAACTTATTAATTATGAATTTTTGGGAGAAAAACATTATTTTTCATATCGACCTTTGCTAAATGGAATGATTTTAGTTGTTTCAGTACCCCATGATGTATTGCATGGTTCAAAACATGTTTTAACCATCCAATGTCTTTTGATATTGATTATTGGATTGGGTTTTTCTCTTTTTGTTACAGTTCGCATGACAAAAAAAATTACCCGGTCTTTAATTAAATTAACAAAGTCTGCGGAACTTCTTGCTTATGATATTCATAAACTTGATTTTGAAATTAACACAGATGATGAAATTGGAATTCTTGCAAAAACCTTATCCAATGCCGCAGATGAAATTGCTAAAAGTAATCTTCAAATTAACAAACTTGCATATTTTGATAGTTTAACTGATATTAAAAATCGCCATTGTTTTAATACATTTATTACTAATACAAATGGCATAACACAGCAGAATGTTGGTGCTATTTTTTGTGATTTGAACGGATTAAAATATACAAACGATAATTTTGGACACAATGCTGGTGATAGGATGATTTGTGAATTTGCAGAAATTTTGAAAAAGGTTTTTGTAAATGATGAAGTTTTCCGTCTTAGTGGGGATGAGTTTATAATTTTTTCCATCGGAAAAACAAAGGAAAGTTTTTTCGAAGATATTAATCAACTAAAAAAACTTAATGAAGAAAAAGAATTTCCTTATGCAAGTTTAGGCTTCCTTTGGAGAGAATCAAGTGATAATCTAGAAAGCCTATTGAAACTTGCAGAAGATGAAATGTATCAACATAAAAAGATTGTGTACGAAAAATTCCCAGAGTACAAACGATAAGACAAGTTTTTTAGCGAATCGTCTCTTTATATGTTTTTTCCATCTTGGAAAGCGTTACCAACTTTTTCGCCCAGTGTTAAATAGTGGTGATTCATAGAATCGTAAACAATTGGCTTAAATTTTGATAAATCAATTTTTCCCTCGGTTAGGATGCTTTCATCAGCAAGTGTGTTTACTACTTCTCCGATGGCACGTTCTGTAGTTTCGTCATAACTGATAAGGCGACATTCTAAAGTTAGAGGAAAATCTTCTAAAATTGGGGCTGCAACGGTTTCGCTTTTAGAAACCGCAAGACCTGCTTTTGAAACTTTATCAGC
>JAEIGA010019704.1_pt1 | contig 10280 bp, 8 predicted proteins | sample 9270691 | NCBI WGS metagenome assembly JAEIGA01 (sample SAMN17057246, study PRJNA624740) | gut metagenome | biome: biome; isolation source: fecal sample | host: Bos grunniens | place: China: Xizang | collected 2019
ACAAGGTCAAAGGTTGTTAAAACAAGGTCGGATGTTGTCAAAATTACCTCCGATGTTGTTTTTCGGAGGTCGGACGTCGTGATTTTTTCGTCGGTTATTGGAAATTTTATAACTGATTTTGACAACTCTAAATAGCATATTATGGTGAAATGAAAATTTTTTCCAAATGTTAATTTTAACTTAATTTTTGTTAAAATCGGAGTGCGGATTTTTGACCCGAACGGCGCTTTTGCGTAGTGGCGATTTTGGGGCATTCGGTGGTGGTTTCGGAGCGCGGAACGTGGATTTCTCGGTTGCTTGTTTTTAGGAATTTGTGGCTGATTTAACTTTTTAACAATTTATAACGCAGAATTTTGTTGCGTTCGAAGTGGCTCGTAGGAAAAAAAGCTTAACTTTGCGCTGTGATAAGGCAGACGCGTCGGATTTTCTCGGCGCTTGGTGCAGTGGGCGTTGCGCTCTGCCTGAAGACAGTATGCTAAATCTTAAAATTCGTGGATATGAAAAGAATTTTGCTGACCCTCATCGCATCGGTGGCGCTCATCAGTGCACATGCGCAGTTCGAACAGAAGAAGAAGTACATCAACGCCTCGGTTTCGGAGCTCAACATGAGTTTCAACGACAAGACGGATTTGTCGGGAAACTTTAACCTCGCTGTGGGCTACTTTGTTGACAACAACTTCTTGGTGAAGGGCGATGTGGGCTATGGTTATGCCGACGAGTCGAACCGCTTAAATCTTGGTCTCGGCACTCGTTACTACTTCCAGCGCAACGGTGTTTTCGTGGGCGTTGGCGGTAATCTCTCATGGCGTGAGCATGGTGGCTATCGAGGCCATGGAAAGTGGTTGGTAGATGTACCTGCCGAAGTGGGCTACGCATTCTTCATCAACCGCCACGTGACGATTGAGCCCGCGCTCTACTACAAGGTGTGTCTCAACGAATTTAAGGACTACTCGGAGGCTGGTTTTAAAATCGGTTTCGGTGTATATTTTTGACCTCCGCAGTAATTAGGAACTTACATCAACCTCCCGCGCCGGCTACAAGGGCAAGCGTGCGGGAGGCTTGTGTGTTGTGAATGGTATAGTGGCTGAGGCGTTACGCACATGAGCGTCGTGCAGCCCGGATTTATAAAAACTACTCGATATGCAAATCTCAGAATTGGGCGAATTTGGCCTGATTGAACACTTGACAAAGGAATTAACGTTGAAGCAGCCCGGCAGCAAGAAGGGAGTGGGCGACGACGCAGCCATCATCTCGCCCGATGCGACAAGGCAAACGCTCGTCACGACCGACATGTTCATGGAGGGTATTCACTTCGACTTGGTATATACGCCGCTGAAGCATCTTGGATATAAGGCGGTGGTAGCTACGATTTCCGACATTTATGCTATGAATGGCACGCCTCGCCAGTTGATGGTCAACGTGGCTTTGGGACGCCGCATTGAGGTCGAACACCTCGACGACCTTTATGCCGGCATCAAGCTTGCTTGCGAGAGCTACGGGGTTGACCTCGTTGGCGGCGACCTCAGCAGTTCCCGAACCGGTATGGCGCTGAGTCTCACCTGTATCGGCGATGTCGAAGAGGGACAATGCGCTTTGCGCTCGGGCGCTAAGGATACTGACCTCATTTGCGTCAGTGGTAATCTTGGAGCCGCATATATGGGGCTTCAGCTCTTGGAGCGCGAGAAGGCCATCTTCGAAAGTCAGCAACACGGCAACAGCGAGGCTGCGACCCCCGATTTTAGTGGCAAGGAGTACCTGCTTGAGCGCTATCTTAAGCCCGAAGCGCGCCACGACGTGCTCGAAGCGTTGCGCAAGGCGGGCATTCAGCCTACGGCGATGATTGACGTGAGCGACGGGCTGGCTTCCGACATGAAGCACCTCTGCAAGCAGTCGGGCGTGGGTTGTCGTATCTACGAGGAACGCATACCTATCGACTATCAGACGGCCACTACCGCCGAGTCGTTCAACATGAATCTCACCACCTGTGCGCTCAATGGTGGCGACGACTACGAACTGCTCTTCACCGTGCCACTCACGGACCACGACAAGGTGAGCCAGCTCGAAGACGTGCGCGTTATTGGCCACATCGCTCGCAAGGAATTGGGCGAATATTTGGTGGGTCGCGACGGACAAGAGTTTGAACTCAAAGCGCAGGGCTGGAAGTAAACGCCAGTTGCCGTATTGCGCCTGCAGCCTGCGATGTGAGGGCTAAAGCGCCCATTTTGTGGTAAATTAGAATTCTTTTTTGTAATTTTGCACCCGAAATTCGAGAATTTGATTTGCAATAAAAGATTTCAGGCATGAATCTCACAATAGATATCGGCAACACTTCGGCAAAAATTGCGGTGTTCGACGGGGCGAATGTCGTCTTCTTTGAGCGCGTCGCAACGGATTGGCACGCGGAAATCGAGAAACTCTCTCAGAAGTTTTACTTACGCGCATGTGCTGTGTCGAACGTGGCGGGCAAGAATGCCGCATTGGAGCAGGCACTCAAGCTGTTGCCCTTCGCACCGCTGATGCTTAGCGACAAGAGCCCCGAAGCGCAGCCCTACTTTCAGCGAATTCCCAGAGGTTTGGGCGCCGACCGATTGGCGGCTGATATAGCAGCCGTAAAGCTGTCGGAGGGCCATCCCTTCTTGGTGATAGATGCCGGGACGTGCCTGACGTTCGACGTTGTGGACGCTGAGCGCTCTTTTGTGGGCGGCAGTATTTCGCCGGGCATTGCGTTGCGTTTGCGTGCGATGCACGAACATACAGCAGCGCTTCCGCTCATCGCCCCCGAAGGCGAGTTGCCCGACTTTGGCTACGACACAGTGACCGCTTTGCGCAGTGGAGCTGCCAACGGAGTGAAGTACGAGATTGAGGGCTACATCCGTATGTGCCTCAAGCGCTTTCCCGATTTGCGCGTTTACTACACGGGTGGCAATCAACTGCATTTCTCTGACGATGTCAGCGCGTGCATTACGTCCGACCCCATGCTTGTGCTCCGCGGACTCAACGAGTTGCTTGCGGTGCGCAGTCTTGATGAAGAATAAAGCTTATATACAATATTACATAATGAACAGAATCATCCTAAAACTCACATTCCTCATATCCTTAGTGGGCGTAGTGGCTACGGCTTCGGCGCAAACTAATGGTTCGAACTCGCCCTATTCGCGCTACGGCTACGGACTCCTTGCCGACGGCGCGCAAGGTTTCAATAAAGGGATGGCAGGCTTGAGTTTCGGCATGCGCAATGCTCATCAGCTCAACTATAAGAATCCTGCATCCTACTCGGCGATAGATTCGCTCACGCTTCTCTTCGACATAGGCGCTACAATGCAGATTGCCCACTTCGAAGGCGAAAATTCGAGCATGAATGTGAACAACACAGCCATCGACCATGTCATGGCGGGCTTTCGCCTTGCGCCTAATTTGGGGATGTCTGTAGGTTTGGTGCCTTTCTCAACGATTGGCTACCACCTCACGGATAATTCCACCATTACGCAGCCCACGGGCGAAGTGGAGCAGACGGAAATCTACAAGGGCGACGGCGGTTTGCACGAAGTTTTTGTAGGTTTAGGCTATTCTCCCCTCAAGAACCTCTCGATAGGGGCAAACCTCGGCTATCTTTGGGGTACGATGGAGCACAGCGTGTCGGCTACCTTCAATAGTACGTCGGTGAGCTCGCGTCAGCGCAAATACAGCGCCGACATCCGTTCGTATAAGTTGGACTTCGGCGTGCAGTACGAGCAGCCGATTAATAGCTACAACACCCTTGTGCTCGGCGCAACCTATGGTTTGGGTCACGACATCAACCGTCGTGCTGAGTACTACGACCTTCGTGTGACGAACGGGCAGGGTTCTGTCGGCGACACGCTCGCTGCCCACAACGCATTCGCCATGCCTCATAGCTTCGGCTTTGGTGCTGTGTGGAATCACCGCGATCGTCTGCGCGTAGGTGTGGATTACAGCTTGCAGCTTTGGGAAGATTGCAAGTCGCCCCAGCTCGAAGCCAACAATAACTACGTTGTGCGCACCGGCAGCTATCAGAATCGTCATCAGATTACGCTCGGTGGCGAGTATGTGCGCGATCCCAACGGCTTGAAGTTCGGTCATCGTGTGCGCTACCGCTTTGGGCTGAGCTATGCTTCGCCTTATGCTAAAATCGACGGCCTTGATGGTCCCAAGAGCTACATGGCGAGCTTTGGTGTCGGACTTCCTATCTCCAACTTCTGGAGCAAGAGCACTGTGCTCAACATTTCTGCGCAGTATGAGCGCGTAGAGCCCAAATTTGCTACAATGATTACTGAAAACTACTTCCGCTTGTGCTTAGGACTTACGTTCAACGACGGCTGGTTTGCTAAGTGGAAGGTACAATAATCCGATATTTTGAAAAGGTTATTTTCTTATATAGTCCCATTGTTTGCGCTTACCATGGCTTGCACGTCGGAGGCGCCACCTATGGGCGAGGTTATTGCCAGCAGAGACTCTTTGCCGGTAATGACGACCTATGGCGTTTCAAAATTGATTTCGGACTCGGGCGTTGTGCGCTACAAAATCATTACGGAAGAGTGGCGCGTTTATGATAAGACCTCACCTCAGCGCCAGGAATTTCCGAAAGGTCTCTATATGGAGCGCTACGACGACCGTCAAAACGTGAACCTCCACATTACAGCCGACACCGCTTATTGTTTCGACCAGAATCTGTGGGAGTTGCGCGGTCGCGTGTTGGTCAACGACAAGGAAAAACAGATGGTCTATGAATCCGAAATTCTGTTTTGGGACATGCGCAAGCACATCTTCTATGCCGACCGACCTTTCATCATCGACGAGCCTACGCGCCACGTTGAAGGCACATGGTTCCAGAGCGACGAGCAGATGAAGACGCTCGAAGTGAAGAATTCCTCTGGTTCGATGCCCTTTAAGGACAAGGACCCTAACGATACATCAACAGTCGTTGCGCCAAAAGAGGAAGTGCCCGAAACGCCCCCCTCGTTGCAGCAAACGATCTTGAAGCCAAAGAAATTGAAGATTGGAATTTCAAAGTCCGAGGGCGAAGGTCGTAGCTCCGAAGCCCCAGTTCATAAGCCCATCATGCTGCGACAGAAAAAGTAGGTCCGCCCTACTCATATATATATTATATAACTCCTATGGTAGCTACCACCGCGTAGCGACTATAGGAGTTATTTTTGTTCTTGAAGGAGTTCTGTATGAATTTAAGGGAGTTATTGTAGCGCACAAAGTGGTTTTGTCGGTATTTAAACCCTGATATTTTAGCGCGATACACGCTGCTTATGTGCCAAAATAGGGGAGTAGCGCCGCAAAAACTGCATTTTTCCGGTAAATAAGGTTTTTATAAATAGTTTTTTTCTTAACTTTGCGCGACAATGTTGACTGTAGCATTGACCGACTTGAATAAAATAAACAAAAAATAATAACAATTAAAACTAATGGCAGCATTACAAACTATTAGAAACAAGGGTGCTATCCTTGTTGGTGTTATCGGCCTTGGCTTGTTTGGCTTCATCGCTGGTGACCTCTTTAACGCGCTCGAAACAACAGCGGCTTTCAACAAGCAGCAGGTTGGCGAAGTGTATGGCAAGCAGATTGACATCATCGAATATCAGAATCTCGTTGAAGAGATGACTGAAATCGAAAAGATGCAGCGTGCAATGCAAGGACAGTCAGACCAACTCACAGATGCAGACCTCGAAAATCTTCGTAACTTCGTGTGGAGCGATTTCGTACGCTCTGAAGTAATCGGTCGCCAGGCTGCTGAAGCCGGTATCACCGTAACTGATGCAGACTTCCAGAACGCTCTTCGTTCGGGCAACGCTCAGAGCCTCCGCATCATGGCAGCTATCTTTGGCACTCAGGACGGTCGTCTCGACGTAGCCGCACTTCAGGACTTCTTGAAGAAGAAGGACCAGACACTTGCTCAGGCTATGCAGGAAAACAATGGCATGTACGAGCAGATTCAGACGATTTTGAAGATTTGGAACTTCACAGAAAAGCAGCTCCGCAAGGAACTCCTCCAGCAGAAGTTCTACACTACGCTCAATATGTGCTGTGTTTCAAACCCCGTGTCAGCTAAATTGGCTTTCGACGAAGCTAACAATCAGGCGCGCGTGGCTGTAGCAGCTCTTCCTTACTCTGCAATCGCTAACGAAGAAGCTGTTGTTGAAGACAAGGACGTTCAGGCTGTTTACGCTCAGTACAAGGAACTCTTCAAGAACAGCGCTGAAACACGCGACCTCGCAATTCTCGATGTGCAGGTAGCAGCAAGCGCTGAGGACAAGGAAGCGCTTACTGCCGAAGTCAACGCTATTGCACAGGCGCTCGCAACTACTGAAGACGTAGCTACAGTTGTCAACAACTCTAACACACTCGTTTCATACAGCGGTGTTCCTGTACGCAAGGAAGCTTTCGCTCGTTGGAACGACATCGCTTCTAAGCTCGACACTGCTAAGGTTGGAACATTCATCCCCGCATTCTACACTGCGGCCGACAACACTGTCAACACTTTCCGCCTCATTGCTAAGAAGCAACTCCCCGACTCTGTGCTCTATCGCACAATTATCGCTGCTGCTCAGGACATCGAAGCGAGCAAGACACTTGCTGACAGCATCGCAACTGCGGTGAAGAACGGTGCAAGCTTCACAGAATTGGCTAAGAAGTACAACCAGCCTACTGACTCAATGTGGATTTACACTGCTCAGTTCGAACAGACAGCTGTGAACGCGCAGACTGCAAATGCTTTCAACACACTCTTCGATATGAAGAAGGGCGAAACTAAGGCTATCCTCTCTGACCAGGGTATTAGCATGGTTTTCCAGGTGCTCGACCAGGCTAATGAAGTGACTAAGTACGACCTCGCTGTTGTGAAGTGCCCCAACGATTTCTCTGAAGCAACTTACAACAACGAACTCAGCAAGATCAATAAGTTCCTCTCTGAGAACACTACGCTCGCAGCCATTCAGGAAAATGCTCTTGCAGCAGGCTACATGGTGAACGAGCTTCCTAACTTCTCAGCATCGTCTTCACAGCTCGAAATGAACATCGGCGGCACTAAGGACGCTGTTCGCTGGGCGTTCGACGAAGCAGGAGTGAACGAAGTGTCTCGCCTTTATGAATGTGGCGCAAACAAGGATCACCTCCTCGTTGTGATGGTGAAGGGCATCAACAAGGCTGGCTACCTCAACTGGGACAACGCTACTATTAAGACTGCGCTCACAAACATTGCACAGCAGGAAAAGAAGGCTACCGTTGCGCTTACTAAGGTTGCAGACGCTAAGTCAATGAGCGATGCGCTTGCTGTTGCAGGTGTCGCAGCCGACACGCTCGCTAACGCAACATTCGCACTTAACGCACGCACTACGCTTGTAGGTGCAGCTGAACCCGCACTCTCTGGCGCTATCGCTAAGGCTAAGGCAGGCGAGTTCGTAGGTCCTATCAAGGGTGCTGCTGCGGTTTACTTCATCCAAGTGCTCGACAACACTGCGAGCGAAGCTACTTACAACGAAGTTCAGGAAATGCAGAACGCTTCTCAGCGTGCATTTTCAAACATCGTGATGCAGAGCTTCTATGGTACAAACGAAACACTCGTAAATACCCTTGCTGAAGATGCTGAAGTGGTTGACAACCGCTACAAGTTCTAATCTTTGCTAAGGTTTCCATCAAATAAGGAGCGCTCCGCTACGCAGCAAATTGCGAAGCGGAGCGCTTTTCATTGATGCAGGTGCAGGTAGTTGTTGCCTATCGATAGGTAAGTGTAATTTATTTTCACGAAAGAATTTTCAATTATTGAATAAGTGCGCTCAATCATTGCGTACCTATTATTTATTATTGAGTAGGTGCGCTTCATTATTGAGCGATTATTATATATTATTGAGTAAGTCGTATGAAGAAAAAGTCGGGTAAGGGCGGTAAGTCATCACTCCCTGGTAAGTTGTTCCGAGGTTTGCGCAATGTGGTGCTCACCTTGTTTGTGCTGAGCATCGTGTCGGTCGTGGCGTTTCGATTCCTGCCAGTTCCGGTCACACCATTGATGCTCATCAACGCAACATCGGCGCTTCTTGAAGGGAAGTCGCCCGAGTTTCGCCACACGTGGGTGAGCATCGACGAAATGTCGCCCCACCTTAAGGCAGCCGTTGTTGCTTCCGAAGACCAGTTGTTCTACGAGCACAATGGCTTCGACACCAAGCAAATCAAGCTTGCCCTTGAGGAGCGCAAGTCGGGCAAGCGCAAAAGGGGCGGCAGCACCATTTCCCAGCAGACGGCGAAGAATGTCTTTACTTTCTGCTCACGCACCTGGCTGCGCAAGGCCGTTGAGGCTTACTTCACGGTGCTCATCGAGTTGTGCTGGTCCAAGGAGCGCATCCTTGAGGTTTATCTCAACAGTATTGAGATGGGGCGTAATATCTACGGTGCCGAAGCCGTGGCACAGGAGCATTTCGGCTGTAGTGCCGCCAAGCTCTCGCGCAGGCAGTGTGCCCTTGTGGCAGCTACCTTGCCGGCTCCGCGTAAGTACAGTTCCAAAAATCCCTCTAAGTATATGCGCAAGCGTCAGCAGCAGATATTGCGTCAGATGTCGAACTTAGGCTATTGATTTTGTGGTTGTAGGCGGAAGAATGTTGCAGGAATTTCTACTTTGCTGCGCTTAAATTTGGTAATTCACGCGTCATGCGCTAACTTTGCTAAGCCTAACAGCAATGTCTGTCGAACAAATTATTTAAGGTTTTTATATGGCTACGTTAAAAGAAAAAATCGGCTATGGTTTTGGCGACATGTCGTCGTCGATGTTCTGGAAAATCTTTAGTGCCTACCTGCCCTTCTTCTACGCCTCAGTGTTCCAGCTGAGTCTGGAGGTGACAGGGGTGCTGATGTTGGTGACGCGCATTTGGGATGCCGTTTCCGACCCCATGATGGGCATCATTGCCGACCGCACCTCCACGCGCTGGGGCAAGTATCGCCCTTATCTGCTGTGGATAGCCGTCCCCTTTGCCGTAGCAGGCGTATTGCTGTTTACGAAGCCCGACTGGGGCGAAACGGCTAACACCGTCTGGGCGTTTGCCACGTATATATTGATGATGACCGTCTATACTGCCATCAATGTGCCCTACGGTTCGATGCTCGGTGTCATGACTGAGGACTCTGATGAAAAGACTGTGTTCTCCTCCTTCCGCATGTTCTTCGCCTATGCCGGTTCGTTCATCGTGCTGGCTTGTTGGGAGCCGCTCTGCAACTGGTTTGCGGGCATGAATGGCAGTCTTCCCGACGGCGAAACCCTCACACGCAACGCTCAGAGCTGGCAGTACGCTATGCTCGTCGTAGGCATTGTGTGCGCATTGCTGTTTGTGCTGACATTTGCTATGACACGCGAGCGCGTTAAGACGGTGGAGAAAACGACAGGTGTGCTCACCGACCTCCGCTCTTTGCTCCACAATGGTCCATGGTGGATATTGCTCGGTGGCGTGTTGTTCTTCAATTTCTTCAATGCGATTCGCTACGCAGCCATCCCCTTCTATTTCACAACGCTCATTGCAAAAGACGCAGCGCTGAGCTTCTTCTCCATCGACTTCCTGTTCTACGCCGGCATTTTCCTGGCGATAGGCGAGGTGGCAAACATGCTCGGCGTAGCCGTCGCAACGCCTATAACGATGAAGCTCGGCAAGAAGAGCACCTTCCTTTGGTCGCTCGCTGCGCTCATCGTGCTTTGCGCCGCCTTCTACTTCGTGCCGACGAGCGGCACTGCGGCTTACTGGACGCTCCTTATGCTCCAAATCTTAGTATGTATCCTCACGGGTGTCGTTTCGCCCCTTGTGTGGAGCATGTATGCCGATATTTCCGACTATGCCGAGCTGAAGTTCAACACTGCCTCTACGGGACTCATCTTCTCTTCGTCGTCCATGGCACAGAAGTTTGGCGGAGCCTTTGGTGGCGCAGCAGTAATGTGGATTTTGGCAGGTTTCGGCTTCAACACGCAGGAGGGCGCTGTGCAAACAGCCGATGCTGTTGAGGGAATCCGCCTGCTCATGAGCTGGATACCGGCTGGCGTAGCTGTGCTCTCGGCTTTCTTTATCTTCATCTATCCGCTCACCACGAAGCGCATGAAGGAAATCAACGAAAAACTCAGGGCAGTTCGCCAATAGTGCGCTCCCGTAATTGCTAACTACACATCTTAAATACTAATAATTATGCAAACAATTCCCTGGCAAGAACGCCCCGCCGGTTGCTCCGACGTAATGTGGCGTTACAGCGAAAATCCCGTTATCGGACGCTACAGCATCCCCTCTTCA
>JAEIGA010019705.1_pt1 | contig 10280 bp, 4 predicted proteins | sample 9270691 | NCBI WGS metagenome assembly JAEIGA01 (sample SAMN17057246, study PRJNA624740) | gut metagenome | biome: biome; isolation source: fecal sample | host: Bos grunniens | place: China: Xizang | collected 2019
GAGTGTTTTGTCTATTATTAAGAATATTAAGTTTAAAGAAGTTATTACTTTTCTTTTTTTAGTTTTTATTTATTTTTTACCATCTTTTATATTCAGAACTGATAATGATTATTATAATAGTTTAAATGGATTTAAATTACCAGCAATTGCTTTTATTATCGCTTGGACAATTATCTATATTTGTAATTCTTTATTTATTACCTACCATTTATATCATAAAGTAGTAAATAAAAATGATGGTTCATATCAAAGATTAATTATTTTCCTTACCGCAAACTACATCTTTTCTTCCTTGTTTCCATTTTTATTCTTTACATTACATAACTTGTTTTTAAGTTATTTAACAACATTATTCTCTTTTGTAACTATATTACTTGCATTGATGGAAGCAAGTTTATTTAATAAAAAGTTATCTTTATTACTTTTACCAAATGTTTTATGGACATTGTTTGCGACAATAATATCCATTATGTATTATTTAGAAAATTAATATTATTATTTAATTTCTACTTCATTATTATTAATAACAATATTAGAATTATAATATTTTGTTAAACCTTTAATCATATTTTCAACATCTTTTGTTCCAGCTGTTTCATTTGCAGAATGCATTGCAAGTTGAGCTAGTCCAATATCTACAGAAGTAATACTAACATGTTTTAAACTAATACATCCAAGAGTTGATCCTCCTCTTACTGCTGAATTGTTAGCATTTTCTTGATACATAACTCCTTCATCATCCCAAATTGTTTTTAAAATTGCTGCTGAAAAACCATCTGTTGTATAGCTAAGGTTAGCAGCATTTTTTATTACAATACCCTTATTCATATATGCTTTTGATGTTGGGTCTGATTTTGATGGACAAGCAGGATGTACTGCATGAGCATTATCTGCTGAAACAATAATTGATTTCGCAAGTGCTTCATGAATATTTTCATATCCGACAATTTTTCTTAAAACATCGATTAAGAATGTTGAATTTGCACCATGATCAGAGCTACTTCCGACTTCTTCATGATTAAATGATGCGTAAACGTTACATTGTTCCTCTAAAGTATTACTGTTGATAAATGCTTCTAAAGATGTATATGCACATTCTAAATTATCAATTCTTGGAGATACAAAGTATTCATTATCAATTCCAATAATTTGCCCTTTATCTTGATTATATAAGAATAAGTCTGCTCCTTTAATATCTTCACTTTTTACATTTAGTGATTTGCTTAAAAACTCATTAAATGATAAATTTGATGAATAGATAGGTAATGTATCTACTTGTGGATTATATTTATATCCATTATTAATTTCTCTATTCATATGTATTGCGATATTAGGAATAACGCAAGCATTTTCGAAATTTACTAATTTCTTTACTAATTTATTGTTTTCTTTAACAACTACTCTACCACTAATACCTAATGGTCTATCAAACCATGTTGAAAAAATAGGTCCACCATAAACTTCAGTATTTAATAGTTTATAATTTGGTTGTGTAATTTCTCCATTAGGTTTAATCTTAAATGTTGGTGAATCTAAGTGTGATGCAACAATCTTAAAACTTTCAACATTATTTTTAGGTAATTTAAACGCAATAATAGAAGCATCATTTCTTACTACATAATAACTTTTACCTGCTTCTAGATTGAATTTAGAGGCCTCATTTAAGCCCAAAAATCCATTTTCTTCTAAAATGCCTTTAATTACCGCTACCCCATGAAATGGGCTAATTGATTTATTGATAAAATTAAATAGTTTTTCCATATTAAAATACAAAATTTCCCTTTCTAAATACTGGTATCTCTTTACCATCATATGTAACTCCTGTTACTTCCATATCACTACTTCCGAACATAAAGTCAACATGTTGCATTGAAGTATTTACATCATGTGCTATTAGTTCTTCTTTACTCATTACTGTTCCACCAATTAAATTCATTGGATATGCATTACCAAGTGCTAAATGACATGATGCATTTTCATCAAATAATGTATTGTAGAATAAAATACCCATATTTGAAATTGGTGAATTATGCGAAATAAGAGCTACTTCTCCTAAACTTCTACTTCCTTCATCTGTATCAAGTAAAGCTGTTAAATCATCATAACCACTTTGTGCATAATGTTCAACTACTTTACCATCTTTAAATACAAGTTTGAAACCTTCAATTAAACGTCCATTATAGTTTAAAGGCATTGTACTAACTACTGTTCCATTTACTTTAGTACAAGATGGCATTGTAAATACTTCTTCTGTTGGAATATTAGGCGCAAACATAACATCTTTTGTTGATAGTTCTTTTCCACCAGCCCAAATATGATCCTTAACAAGTTCAAGTACAAGGTCTGTTCCTAAAGAGTTTTTAAATCTTAATTCTTTAAAATTATATTCATTTAACATTTTACTATGGCGTTCTAATGCATCCATATGGTCTTCCCATTCTTTAACTGGATCATTATCCTTTGTTACACGTGATGCAGAAAGTATAGCTTCTAATAATTTATTTACTGCTGTTTCTTCATCTAAATCTTTAAATACTTTTTTTGCCCATACTTTATTAGGATATGCTGCTACACACCATTGTGTGTGAGAAGCCATTGTATGTGCTGAATAAAAACTTGTTTTAGAACGACTTGCGATACTTGCAAGTTTAATTTTCTTAGGATCAGCATCTTTTAATACTTCAGGATTAGGTGATGTGATACTTAAAACACATCCTCCTTTATCTACAATTTCATGTAAGTATGCAATTGAATAATCAGGTACATATTGTAATGCTTCATCACTAGAATATTGATAGAATAATTTTGATAGATATGCATCAGTCCATTTTAAAGTAACTGTTCTTGCTCCTTTAATATAAGCTTCTTCCGCAAGTAATCTACCAAATTCTACTGCTTCTACAGGGCAATTGATATATATATCTTGATTTTCTTGAACATTAACTCCAATATTAATAATTAATTTAGCATATTTTCTTAATAATTCATTACACATTTTCAAACTTTCCTTTCCTATAGTTTTCAATTTCTTCATTAATTTTTGATAAATATTCCCAACGATCAAGTTTTTCTAATAGTTCCATTTCTTTTAAACTTATTTCTTCTTGTAATTCAAGTATTTTAACATAATCAGTTGAGAAATTATCTATTTCTTTTTTTAAACGCGCTATTTCGTTTTCAATGTTTTCAATATCTTTTTCGATATTGTCAAATTCTTTCTTTTCTTTAGAAGTAAATCTTGGAATATTAACTACTTTCTTTTCCTTAATTTTTACTTCTTCTTCTTTTTTATATTCTTTTATTAATTCTGTAACATTACCGTTATACATATGTATATTACTATTTTTATAATATAATAAATGGTTAGTTACTTTATCTAAGAAATATCTATCATGTGATACTACTACTATTGCGCCAGTAAATGTCTCTAAAAAATCTTCTAACTTAGATAATGTTACAATATCTAAATCATTTGTTGGTTCATCTAAAAATAAAACATTTGGATTTTGAATTAAAATACTTAATAATTGAAGTCTTTTTATTTCTCCACCACTTAATTTTTCAATTGGCATATACTGCATTGAACCTGTTATTAAATAATTATCTAATAAATCAGCTGCAGATATTTTTCCATTTACTGTTTCTATGTATTCTCCAAATTCTTTCACATATTCTATTGGAGTAATTTTTTTATTTTTAATTTCCATTTGCTGATGAAAATAACCAATTTTAATTGTAGTACCTATAGTAACCAATCCTTTATCGGGTTCAATATTACCTGTGATAATATTGAATAAGGTTGATTTACCACAGCCATTTTCTCCAACTATACCAAGTCTATCAAATCTATCTAAGATATAGTTAAAATCTTTAAATAGGGTTTTATCTTTAAATGTTTTACTTAAATTTTCAATGATTATTGTTTTTTTACCGATCCTTGATTTAATACTAGTAATATCTACTTCAGTATTTTTATTTAAAGATTCTCTAATCTCTTTTAATTCATCATTTAAATTTTCATAACGTTCAAGTCTTTCTCTACTTTTTGTAGATCTTGCTTGAGGATTCATTTTAACCCATTCAGTTTCTTTTCTTAATATTGATGATAATCTTCTTTCATTATTAGACATAAACTGAAGTCTTTCAGCTTTTTCTGCTAAATAATAACTATAATTACCCTCATATTCATATACGTTTCCATTTTCAACTTCAACTATTTTTTTAGTAACTCTTTCTAAAAAATATCTATCATGAGTAACAAGGACTACTACTTTATTTGTTTTAATTAAAAACTCCTCAAGCCAAGATATCATCCAAACATCTAAATGGTTCGTTGGTTCATCAAGAAGCAGCATATCTGCTTTTTTTAATAATGTAATAGCTAAGCTTAATCTACGAAGCTCTCCTCCAGATAAATTAAGACAATATTTATCATGATTGTTAAGTCCTAATTTATTTAACATTGATTTTGCTTCAAAATCAGTTACTTCTTTTAATTGATATAATACTTCTTCTAAGATTGTATGATGACTATTATAGATTGGATTTTGAGGCATGTAACTAATTTTAAGATCTTTTTTATAATATATAGTACCACTATCTATTTCAGCTTCACCAACTAATATTTTTAATAATGTGCTTTTTCCAGCTCCATTAATTCCAAGTATTCCTATCTTATCATTTTCTTCTATTGATAAATTAACGTTATTTAATAATACTTTATCTATATACTTTTTATTTACATCTTTTAAAGTTACTAACATAGTCATTACCTCTTTTTCATTTATTATACCATATCTTACTATTTTTTAAAAATAATTTGGTATAAAAAAAGAGAAGTAATTTAATTACTTCTCCTAATTTCTTATTTACTTTCTTTTTTTGCAAGAGCAGCTCTTTTGTTGAAACGTTCAACTCTACCAGTTGCTTGAACAAATTTTTGTTCTCCAGTATAGAATGGATGACATTTTGAACATGTATCCACACGAATTTCGCTTAATACTGAACCAGTTTCAAATTCTGCACCACAAGAAACACAAACAGCTTTTACTTTTTTGTAATTTGGATGAATTCCTTTACGCATTTTACTCTCCCTTCCGCCATGGTTTCTAATTCCATAGTCAGGTTATTTTTAAATCGTATATATTATATCAAAAAATAATCAATTTGTCAAATGAATTGAATATAGCGCTATATATAACATAAAGACCCTCATAAAGAGGGTCTTTAATTTTAATTGATTATGCTAATAAAGCAGCCCAATATTCAGCACCAGAAAAACCTGTTAATGATGAATAAGCATCAAATCTAGCAATAATTTCTGCTTTCATTGAATGACATGCTTCAACAGCAAGTAAGTTAACAGCACCTAAAGTACTATCGTATGTAGCGTCTTTTGCTTCTACAACTTTAGCAAATTCAGATAATGCAACTGTATCTTTGAATACACCTTGAACGTCTTCAATTGCTTTAACTTCTTTTTCCCAATCACGAGAAGCTAATCCTTCATTTGTTAATGGTTGACCACCATTAATATGATCAGCTAATTTAATAGTGATAGTGATATAAGCAGTTAATGGAATAATATATGTAAATTCAGCAATTTCTTCATTTAAAGTAGTTGCGATATCAAAGTATTTAACAATAATTTTAGATCCTTGTGCTACTTTTAAGAATGAATGATCTTGACTAGATGCAGATGTATCAAATTGTTTAATGATTGCAAGTTCATTAGACCAGTTATATGCTGACCAATCATCTTCTTTAGCAGCTACTGCATCGATGAATCCATTAGCAGAAGTTGATAATAGGTTAGCATCACTTAAGATTTCAAGAATTAATCCATTGAATGCATTGTCAGTATCTTCATGGTTAAATGCTACGTCGTTACCTTTAGTATCGTTACCGAAGATATATGAACTAGCCATAGTATCTAATAATCCACCTAAAGTAGGGTTAGTAACGCTAAAGTCTGAAGTAACAGCTAATACTTGAATGATGTCAACTAATCTTTCAATTTCTGTATTCCATTCATCTTTGTTAGATCCGTTTGCATTTCTATCATATACTGAAGAAACTGTTGTATCGAATCCGTTATTGTCTAATTGATCATTAATGTTAGAAACGATTCCGTCAACTGTGAATGATGATGTAGCATTCATAGCTTTTAAGATTGCTTCTAATTCGTTATAGTTGAATGTTGATCCAAAACTGATGCTAGAGAAATTAATTGATGAATTATTTACTAAATCGATTACTGCAACAAGTTTTTCAATTTCTGTATTCCATTCAGCAACATTTTTCATATTAGATTCAGTTTGTCCACTAATCCAACTTGTTAAGAATTCATTTGTATTGAATGATGCGCTAGCATCTTTAATTGCTTTAGGAAGAGCAACTCTTAAAATAGAAGATGCATTTAATGCTTTTAATAATTTAGCGTTATCAGCTTGTGAGTTTGCAGTAATAGCATCAACAGTTGATGTTGTACCACCAACGATACCTTCAGCTTTTGCAAGTTCAACAACTTTTACTAAGTTATCAATTTCAGCTTCCCAAGCATTGAATTTAGCTGTTTCATCACCTAATGTATATTCAACTTTACCTAAAGTTGCAATACCCATTTGTGATTGAACAGTTGATAATAAATCATAAATTCCTTCAATTTCTAAAGATTTAGATTTATTAATTGTATGTAATAGTGAGCTTAGCTCAACTGTTGACATATTGATTACATCAACAGTTGCAACTGTAGCTACTACTTTTGCAAGTTCTGCAATTTCAGCATCCCAAATAGCTTCACTGCTCATATTTGTAGCAGGATCAGAATCTTTAACAGCTGTATGTTCAGATGCAAGCCATGCGCTTACAAGTGAAGGTTCGTTATCATTAATTGCATCATATAATACAACTGGTAATGTATTACGTAATACGATTGAATGATTCATTGCAGTTAATAATCCTTCAATTTGAGTGTCTGATTTAGAAGTAATATCGAATGATCCATCGAATGCACCGATTGCTTTAACAGCTTCTAATACAGCGATGATATCAACGATTTCACCTTCAGTTTCGTTACCCCAACGAGGATCACTATCATCACCCATTGAACCTAATGAAGCAGTTCCAACAAGTGATTCTAATGAAGAACTCATTAGTGTAGTTAAGAATTCAAGTTTGAATGATTTGCTATCTTTAATATCGAATAATAATCCTTCAATTAAATCATAAGATGTTGCATTTTCTACATCGAAAATAGAATCATCTTTAATAGCTACGATAATATCAGCTAATACTAAGATTTCAGCATCCCAAGTAGCAATATCTTCCATTGTACCATTTACTTGGTTAGTTAACCATGCGTCAACTAAGTCAGCATATGCTACAGTTGTATTAGATTGAAGTGCTGATTTAACAGCTTCATCAATAACTTTTGGAAGAGCAACTCTTGTTAATTCTGAATGATTCATTGCAGTTAATAAATCAACTAAATCTGCTTTTTGCATATTTTTGATTGTATCAGCATCAATTGAACCAACAGAGATGATTTCTTTTAATAAGTCTCCAATATTATCAATTTCTTCGTCCCACTTAGCTGTTGACCAACTAGAAGTATCACCTAATGTTACATTGTATGCTTCTAATTGTCCTTCTAAGATTGAAACGATTGGTTCTACTACGAATAAATTAGAATTATTCATAATATGTAATACATCTGTTAATACATCTACGTCAGCTTCTGTCATAGAATCAACATCTGTATTTAATGCATCTACTTTAACAACGATCTTAGCTAAGTTTGCCATTTCAGCATCCCAGTAAGCAACGTTAGCCATTTCTTTAGAATCTAATTGTTCTTTGAATGAATCACTGAAGAATTCAGTTACATCAAATGAACCTGTTCCCATTGAACCTAAGTTTTCGTCTACTACTGTTAAAATCATTGTACGTAAGCTTCTTACATGGTTGAATGCTTGTAATGTAGCAGTTAATGCTGCAACATCTGTACATTCAATTAAGTTTTCAAACTTAATACTTCCGTTTTCTGTTAATTCAACACCACTAGCGATGATTCCATCTAATGAAGCGATTAATGCACATAATGCATCGATTTCAGCATCCCAAGACCATCCTTCGTTTGCGATAGCTTTATTAACATTTGCGATTGGATCAATTCCACTTGCAAGACCAAGTTTATTGATCATTAATTCGATAATTGCTTCTTCATGACCATTTACCATGTTCATGTCAAATGCTTTATTAATAGCTTGTGCTAAGTAAGTTGGACCACCAGCAACTAATTGGATTTCACCGTCATTGAATACTTGACTTAATACGATAGTATCTAATACGTCAGCAAGTGTTAATGTATCAGCTTTTAATTCTTCTACAGAAGCACCTTTAACCATATTAACAAGTGATTGAGGTAAACGTCCACCAATAATATTTAATGCCCAATCTTTTAATTCATAAGCTAAAACAGATTTACTAATAGTTCTTAATGTATTAGCTACTGCGATTAATCCTTCATCAGATAAGATATTTTCTTTTTGGATACCATCAGCATATACACCAGCTTCTAATAAATCAGCAGCACGTTCAACTAATTCTTTAACAACTTCAACTTCATGAAGTGCTTCAGCGTCAGTTAAATCGTATCTTTCTTTAATAACGAATAATAATACTCTATTCATTAATTCATTTAAGTTTTGATCAGCACCACCATTTACGAATGCAGCATTTACGATTGTATCAATAGCAATGTTAATGTTGTAGAATTGAGCACTATTATATGTGAATCCACCAGCAAAGTTAACAGCTTTAGATACTTTTTCTAATGCAGCGAATAATGGAGCAATAACTTCATTTGCGAATGTATCAGCATTTACACCATCAGCTTCGTCGAATAATACGAATACGTATTGATCAGCTAATGCGATATATGCCATATTCATTGCAGGAATTGCGAATTGTGAAATAATTTCAGATTCCATTGCTTTATTGAATAATTCAACAACGTCAGCTTCAAGAGCAGCAAGACCAGCTAAATCTCTAGATGATGCTAAAGAAGATACTTTGCTAGCTAATTCTTTAGCTAATGCGATGATTTCAACAACAACAGCTTTTTCATCTGATAATCTCATGTTAGAATAATCTAAAGGAATATTTCCTAACATGTAAGCATTTTGTACTAAGTTTTCTAACCAAGGTTTAACTCTTGCAGGAACTGGAGCATATTGCATGAAGATATCATAGATACGTACGATTTCTTCATTTGTAGCAGTACCAGCTTCATTAGCTAAGTTAATACCATTATTACTGAATACACCTAAATCCATTAATGCTTCTAATGCTGCAGTACCTTTATTAGCAACTTTCATAATTGTTTCAGGAGCATAAGTTCTATTGAATCTTTCAACAGGATGTCCTAATTGAACAGTTACATTGTATAATGCAGGTAATACATAATTATTAACAAGAACAGGAAGGATAATTTCAGCAGTTTCAAATGTAATAGCAGTTTCATAAATATTGATTACATGTGCCATTAATTCAGTGTCACCAATCATGAATAGATCAGGTCTTAAGTTATTAGCACGTAATGCTTTATAAACTTCTACTAATTCAGGAACCATTGTAGATAAGATTTCACCTTCAGAAACTAAGTTAATGTTAGCAAATTCGTCAGCTACATTGTATAATCCTTGGATATCTGCATAAGCAGCAGCAAGTTTAATAGCTTCAACAAGCTTAGCATTATTATTTAATGATAAGAAGTCTAAGCTTGATACAAGAGTAATAATTTCTTGTACACTTTCGATACCAGTTCCGCGAGCATCTAATCCATTAATTGATTTTGCATAAATTGCTTGATATAAGTTGCTTTCTGCAAGAACTCTTAAGATATCAGTAACGATTTGTGCATCATGTTTGAAGTTAGCTGTTGCGTAAGCAGCATCTAATGTTAATGCATCAACAATTGTTGCATTTGGAATAATTGATAATGCACCATTGAATACATCAATTGCGATTGTTGATACTAATTCACATTCAACGAATTCATCAATTGCATCTAATACAGGGTTAACTACTGCATTGAATGTTTCATAGCTATAAGCATTTACTCTTAATGCTTGAGCACAAGCGATTAAGTTAGCGATTGTTAATTCACCATTACGTCCAATTACAGAAGCGAAATCAGTGAATAAGTTAGTTAAAATTGTTCCATAAGCAGAGAATTCAGAAACATAATCTGCATATAGGATTGCATTAACTGATGA
>JAEIGA010019706.1_pt1 | contig 10280 bp, 8 predicted proteins | sample 9270691 | NCBI WGS metagenome assembly JAEIGA01 (sample SAMN17057246, study PRJNA624740) | gut metagenome | biome: biome; isolation source: fecal sample | host: Bos grunniens | place: China: Xizang | collected 2019
ATACGGAATATGTCGGCTCTGCAACAGAATGCCGCTCCACTTGCCCAAAATACCTCTCGTGCCGTATCGTATTGTCCCTTGTCTTGCTCGACCGTTGATAATATTCTACCGCGACAGAAGGGGTATCCCAATATGTCGATATATCCTCCGGCAGCACCGGCATATTCAAACTTATCTCTTTCCTGGAAACTGTGCAGCTTTGGTGCGCAGGCTCCGCAGTCGGGATGTTCGTCCATCCATTTTACAAGTGGTTCGAGCCAGTTGTCAGTAACTTCTATGTCTGAGTTTATGAGAAGAAAATATTCAGGCTTGTCAGACTCATCCAGCGCTTGGAACGCCTTGTTATAGCCTCCGGTAAAGCCGAGGTTCTTGTCAAATGATATTGTCTTTACATCAGGAAACAGCTCCGTCATGACTTTCATGGAACCATCGGTGGATGCATTGTCAGCCACGACAACCTCTGCGCCCGCGACTTTCTCGACAGAACGCAAAAGAGACGGAAGGAATTCCTTGAGGAATCCCTCCGTATTCCAGTTCAGTATGACTACTGCCGTCTTCATTTTAGTGACATCCGCATCCGCAGTCACCCTCGCCATGGCCGTGGCATCCGCCCTCGTGACCACCGCAATCTCCACCGTGACATCCTCCGCCGCATCCGCCGCAAGTGTGGACGTATTCTCCGTGAAGACCCTCAGTGAGTTCCTTCTCTGTAGCCTCGCGTACGCTTACAACCTCACCCTTGAAATGGAGAGTCTTGCCGGCCATCTGGTGGTTCAGGTCCATTTTGACGCTGTCAGCTGTGACTTCCACAACAACGCCGGGGATCACGCCACCCATGCTGTTCATCATCGGGATTGTATTTCCTGGAACGAGAAGGTCCTCGCGAACCTCTCCGTTTACCTCGAATGCTGCCTTAGGAAGGTCGATTACTCTTGATGGGTCAACCTCGCCATATGCATCAGCAGGTGCAAGAGTTACGTCGAATGTGCAACCAGGCTCCATACCCTCGATCGCCTCTTCCAGCTTAGGAAGAAGACTGCCTGTTCCGTGGATATAATCCAAAGGACGCTCCTTTGGACACTGGTCAACGACCTGGCCGTCAACCTCGAGCTCATAGCTGAACTCTACTACTGTATTTGCTGAAATTTTCATATTTTCTTATGTTTAATCTTCTGTTTGTGTGCGTTTATGCGGAGAATGAAACGTTGTCAAAGGCAAGGGAACCGATCTGCCATCTTACGCTCGGACGAGCATCCGATCCTACGGCTTTGAGGTTGTTCCATAACTCCATAATGTTTCCTGTTATCAGCATCTCACGCACCGGGTGGGTCACCTTGCCTTTGCTGAAGGCGAACCCCTCGATGCCGAAAGAGAAGTCACCGGTCACGGGATTGCAGTTTCCACCATTGAATCCCGTCACAAGTATTCCGCTTCCGCTGAGCTGCAGTAAATCTTCCAAAGATAATGAATTATCTTTTAACGGCAACAGGCACGGGCGTGATATGTCTTCAACAGTCGGTTCTATGCCCATCTTGGCTGCCATATATGTGTTTACAAAATATTGTTTTATCACTCCGTTTTCAATGATGGGAGCATCTTTTGTGGCTACACCTTCTGTGTCAAAAAGTCTTGAACCATTCTTGCGAGGAGTCCTGGCAAGGTCCATGAGTGTCATGCCCTCAGGGAAGACCCTTTGTCCGACCATCCCGTCAAGGAAGGACATCTTCTGCTGGATGGATGTTGCATTGAGGGCAGTCAGGATTGGTGAGACAAGCTTGGTTGCAACAGTTGTATCTACAACCATCTTATAGTGTCCGCTACGGCGTTTCTTCGGCCCGATCTGTCTGACGGCTCTCTCCAATGCTTTCTCCGGACATCCACGAAGAGAGACTCCGTCTTTGTCAAACGAACTTTCCCACCAGAATCCGCTATATTTCGCGCCGTCCGTGTCCTGAATTGTCATCTCGGCAAAAACACTGAAGCATGTCTCGGTATGACGACCCTCAAATCCTTGAGAATCAATCACAAAATTATCGTCATATGACTCTGTGTATTCACATTCTTCGGAGATGAGCCTGTATCCTTCTCCCTGCACATTCTGACAGATGCTCATCTGTTTAGCACGTGCCAGGCGTGAGTCGCTGTCTGACTCTTCATAGCGGGCGTCATATAGTCCGAGTTCGCGTCCGGTGACTGCATCTCCGGCAGTCCTTGACGGATCCGGAAGGGATCTGCACTGGTCTTCTCCAAGCATGCGCACCATGGTGATTGACTGAGTGATGAACTTCTCCAGATCATCCTTTTCAAGCCTGTTGGTGGAGAAGGTTCCGTAGCGTTTATCCGCGTAGATGTATAGATATATTGATCTGTCAGCTGCATGGGTGACCTTGTCCAGGACGCCGTTCAGCATGGTGCAGCTGTCCATTGTACTGTCGCTGATGGATACGCGTATGGCATCTGCGCCATTCTCCTTCGCGTATGAGATACAGTGACGTGCTATGTTTATTTCGTTCTGTGTAATCATTATTCACCTCCTACTGTCAGGTTGCTGATAAGGACTGTAGGCATTCCGCATGATACTGGGGCGCTCTGCTCCTTTCCGCATGTCCATGTACCGTTATCAATCTTCAGGTCGTTGCCTACCGCCAGGATGTCTGCCAGAGCCTGTGGACCATTGCCGATGATGTTGATATCCTTTACCGGGGCTGTCAGACGACCGTTCTCGATGAGGAATCCGCTCTTTACAAAGAATGTGAAATCTCCTTCTCCGATCTTGACCTGACCATTTGAGAACTCATCTACATAGACTCCGTTGGTTACTGAAGCTATGATGTCAGCCGGGTTTGAATCTCCGCTCTCCATGTATGTCGCCCTCATGCGTGGGATAGGATTATAACGGAAGTTTTCGCGGCGGCCGTTTCCGGTCGGTGCAACACCATACCATGCAGCGCTTATCCTGTCGTGCAGGTAAGAGGTGAGAACTCCGTCCTCAACCATATATGTCTTCTGCCCAGGTACTCCTTCGTCATCAAGGTTGCATGCGCCGCGGTTTCCTGAAATTGTTCCGTCATCCACGACGTTCACTCCTTTCGGACAGACCTGAGTGCCCATCTTGTCTGCAAATATTGACTGGCCCTTTCTGTTGAAGTCCGCCTCAAATGCATGCCCCATAGCCTCATGCAGAAGGATTCCTGATGCTCCTGCTCCCATCACGACGCTCATCTGACCGCCTTTAGGCCTGATAGCCTCGAACCTCTGGTCTATGCCTCTGGTCACTTCCTCGGCTATTTCCTGAGCGAGAGCGTCGGATATCAGCTCTGCTCCTATGCGGAAACTCCTCGATATGCTCTTGTTCTCTGTCTTGCCATCCTGCTGGAAAACTGCAGTCACGCTCACACTGCCCATAGGTCTGGTGTCACATGTCAGTTCTCCAAGAGAATTGTACATCATGATCTGTGAAACAGAGTTTGAAAGGCGTGCTATGACTTTGACAATTCGGTTGTCTTTTGCAAAGATTGCCTTCTCAAGATTCTTCAGGAACGGAAGGAATTCGTCTGCACTTGCATCATGCCAGCTTCTGTCCATCGGGTAGAAGCTGTTCTGAGAGTCCTTTGCTTTCCCGTATGTCCTGGAGATTCCGTCGCTCTGTGCTATTGCAGATGCTGCCTGTGCTGCCTTGAGCATCTCCTCCATGGCGAGATTTTCAGAATATGCATATCCTGTACGCTCTCCCTTGAGTACTCTGATTCCCACACCACAATCAGTGTGGAAACCTCCCGAAGACACAACGCCGTCCTTCAGGTTGAGGTTGAAGAACGTCGTGTATTCAAAATAGAGGTCGGCATAGTCTCCTCCTTTGGCGAGGGCTGTACCTATGAGTCTTTGCAGCTGCTGCTCGCTGACTCCGAATATTTCGTGGTATTGTTGTGCTGTATTCATTCGTGCGATTGTGATTCTCCTATTGCCTTGATCTTTTCATATGTCTCTTCGTCGCGTATGTTTATCACTTCATCCTTGGAACCCTCCGCTATGACCCTGAACGGAATCTGTGAATTGTCTGCCAGAATCCATCTTTCGCAGATAGGAGCGTAATACTTGAAGAAATAGCTGATGCCGACATGGTATCTTCGGCGTATGGTCTCTTCAGGGATATCATGGCCACCAGCCTCGACTCTTGCCTTTACCCTCTCTATTGCCATCTCAGGCGTCTTGAGCCAGAAATATAGCAGAGTGACGGTGTAGCCTTCGCCCTGAGCCATCTTTGCGATATTCAGCAATGTTCTTGTCGCAAGTGTTGTCTCTACTGCAAAGTCCTGCTTCCTCTTGAGGAGGTAGCGTATTTTCATCAGCATATATCGGCTTGCTTGTATGGATGCCTTTGATGGATCGAAAGGGGAGAGCCCCTTTGCAAATTCGTCTGAGTTCACGAACTCGCTGCACTCCAGCATTTCCGGCAGCAGCGAATATGAAGCGGTGGTCTTTCCCGCTCCGTTGCATCCTGATATGATATATAAACGTGGCATATTATCTTGTCATTTCGAGCTTGTCGAGAAATCTTTACTGTTTGTGAGTCACTCCATATCCGAAGAGTGCGTAGTCTCCAAGACATGGGTCGTCCGGCCAGATTTCCTTGAATGCGTCAGTTACCTCCTGCGCTGTTACGATGTCTTTTTGTCTGCGTGATGTTAGTCCAAGTGATGTTGCCTGAGTGTATACGTGTACGTCAAGCGGCAGTATCAGCTTGGACTTGTCGGACTTCTTCCACACTCCCAGGTCAACCTTCCCGTCGTCTCGGACCATCCACCTTCTCATCATGCTTATCTTCTTGTTGGGAGCCTTCCTGTCTTCCTTCTGCCCGAATATCCTGCAGCGTATCTCTGTGTCTGTAAGTCCTTCCAGAGTGCTGCGTTCGCTGTATATGACTTTCAGCCTTTCGCAGATTGCGGCGAAATCACTCCACTTTATCGTTCTGTGCATGCTCGCATTTTCGTTGCGATATTCGCCGTTCATTACATAATCATATGGCTTCCAGCACATCTCATCAAGCATTCTATTGCAATCTCTGACTATCATGCTGCGTCTGCCCCATGCCAGGTGGGCAGCTAATAATGCGCTGATCTCCACATCTGCCAAGGTCGCCTCTGCTGCATTATATTTCCCGGCAAAATGCTTTGGAAATATAATGGGATCTTCGGTGAAATACTTCGGGTCATTGTATTCGTGTGCCCACCCGATGAGGGTCTCCTTTACAGATTGTTCCATACAATCTACAAATATACAAAAAATGGCCGGTCAACAATACTGTGACCGGCCATTAATTATAGTGTTGTTACAAAATTACTTTGTAGCCTTCTCGAGCTTCTTCATCATTGCAAACATGAAGAGTGCTGAAAGGAGACAGAGGATGATGAACACACCCCAAACTGACCAAAGTGGAAGACCCGCCCAAAGGAAACCTCCGACTGATACGAGGAAGTTACCGATAGCAGTTGCCACGAACCATCCACCCATCATCATACCCTTGAGCTTTGGAGGAGCAACCTTAGACACGAATGAGATACCCATTGGTGAAAGGAGGAGCTCAGCGAAAGTAAGGATGAGGTATGTGAAGATGAGCCAGTAAGATGATGTGCGTGTCTCTGGCTTGTGCGCTGACTGGATAGCTGCTACAGCCTCATTGTTGTTCTCAAGTGTAAGGTCATATACCTGAGTGAAGAGTGCTTTGTTATCCTCGTTGAGCTTACCCTCGAAGTCAGCCTTTGACTTCTCTACCTTTGCAAGAAGAGTAGAGTCGTTCTGTGCTGCGAGGACTTCTTTGGCGATAGACTCACCCTTGCTGATTGCGATAGCTGTTGCCTGCTCGTTAGGAGTGTTGAGGTCCTTCGAACCGTAAGCCATGATACCGAATCCGATAGCTGCCACGAGCATACCGTAAGCGATCTTGCGAGGTGCTGAAGGCTCTTTACCCTTGTTAGCCAATGCTCCGAAGATAGCCATAGACACCGGAGTGAGGGCTACAACATAGAATGGGTTGAACTGCTGGAAGATAGGAGCGTTCACTGCGCACTCTGCATTTGCTGAGTTGCTTACACGGTAAGCGAGGAATGCGAGGATTGCTGTTGCAATGGCACCTGCAGTGAGCTTACCCTTAGCCTTCTCGCTCTGGAATACTGCGAATGTAGCGTAAACGGCACCGATGATGAGAGCAAGGTTCCATACGTCGAAGAGCATTGTTGTAGCTCCGAATGCCTTTGTCTCAGTGAACTCGTCAGCGAAGTATGTAAGTGTAAGACCGTTCTGGTGGAATGCCATCCAGAAGAAGATAACGACAGCGAATACAAGGATAAGAGCTGTTACGCGTGACTTTGTCTCCTCTGGAGTGAGGTTGTCCTCAACTGCCACCTGACCTTTCTGTCTCTCACCGCCCTCTACATGCTTGAATGTCTTGCGGAATGCGAAGTAGATGAACATAGAAGCGATAAGGGCAACGCATGCTACTGCGAATGAGAAGTGGTAAGCGTCATTTCCTGTTACTCCGAGTGAAGTCTCTGCCCACTCCTTGATACCTACGGCAGCAGTCGGTGCGAAAAGTGCTCCGATGTTGATTGCCATGTAGAAGAGTGAGAATGCAGAGTCTCTCTTGTCAGCATACTTCGGATCGTCGTAAAGGTTACCTACCATAACCTGGAGGTTACCCTTGAACAGACCGGTACCCAAGCTGATCAGAAGGAGGGCAGCAAGCATTGCTACCATGGCGATGGTGTCGCCTCCCAGTGGAACGGAAAGTAGGATGTATCCGAGGAACATGACCGAGATACCGATTGTAACCATCTTTCCGAAGCCGAATTTGTCAGCCATGATACCTCCGATAAGAGGCATGAAGTACACTAGACCAAGGAATGTTGAATAGATTGCTCCTGCTGTGCCGGCTTCAAGACCGAAGTTGGCGCGAAGGAAGAGTGCGAATACTGCCAGCATTGTGTAGTATCCGAAACGCTCACCTGTGTTGGCAAGGGCCAAAACAAAGAGACCTTTAGGATGTCCTTTAAACATAGTTTTTGAAAGTTTTATTATTAAAATTGTTGCTTGCGTGTATGCAAACGGCAAAGATAGTAAAATTAATTTATAGGCAAAATATATGAACTACGCGAGAAATTTGGTATCTTTGCTTGATTTAATGTTGTCAGGAATGTGCATTTGATGGCATTTGATTTGTGTACTTCGATAATATAGTATTGATAATGAAACGATTTGCAGTTAATATTGCACGTGGCTTTTTGTTTTTTCTCTCAATGTTCCCTTTGAAATTTCAGTATTTCATCGGTGATGTTTTGACGTGGATTCTCAAGAATGTTTTCAGATATCGTTATTCTGTTGTGTGTACCAACGTTGCACGTTCTTTCCCGGATAAGAATTATAAGCAGATCCGTCAGATAGTAGATGATTTCTACACTCATCTTGGTGAGTTGATTGTCGAGTCCGTTTGGTTTGGAAGCAGCAGCCGCAAGAGAGTCCGCAAGAGCGGATTGGTGAAGGTTACCAATACGGAAGTTTTAGAGGACTACTTTCAGAAAAGTCCCAGCATTACCCTTTTGAGCACACATTGCGGTAACTGGGAACTGCAAGGTGGTCTTTTTACTTATTGTGACGAGGCAGGAGTTCCGTATACATTCGGTGAGAAGAATGTAAGGATGGTATATAAGAAGCTGTCCTCTGATATTTCAGATGAGGTGTTCAAGAGAAACAGGCTTGCCATGCTGAGCAAGGAAGGAGCACAGTGCGTGGTGGAATCATCAAACATCCTAAGATACGCCATAGAACATAGGAAGGAGAAGATGATCTATGTGTATCCGGCAGATCAGGCTCCGTATACCCGTGCGGGAAAGCACTTCATAGGTGAATTCATGCATCAGCCGACAAATGCCATGCAGGGCAGTGTGGGACTGGCATGCAAACTTTCGCATTCAGTACTTTACGTCAAGATGCAGCGAGTGAAGAGGGGACAATATGAACTCTCGTTCATTCCGATATGTGATGATGCATCCAAGACGACTCCGGAGGAACTTTTGAGAAAATATTACGATCTTCTTCAGGAAGAAATAAATGAGACCCCTGCCAACTGGCTGTGGTCACACAAACGTTGGAAATAAATAAACCACTTTAAATAATTATGAGATCCATTTTTAGATTTTCAGTTGCAGTGATGATGCTGATTCCCGTACTGGCATCGGCACAGAAACAGTCAGATCCGGAAGGATATCTGACATATTCGCTCCCATCAACTACAATCATGCTGGAGGTAGAGGGTGTGCAGGAGTTCTTCTACGCGGGACCATATGCACAATATGCTGAGAAGTATCTCGGTATCAAGGTGCGCCAGAAGAATGATACCACAATTCACCTGACACAGGTGAAAATGAGACCTCTTGTTGAAGCAGACCAGAATAAAAGGTATTCTATCAATGTCAAGTCAAGAAGAAACGGAAGCTCTTTGCTCAGACTTTCCGCTGAGGGCCTGATCTCATTCTCTGATGCATGGTTTGATGGATCCATGGAGTGGCGTTTCCCTGCAGAGACACAGAGTGCGGACGGTCTTACTTCCAATCTTACTTCCGCTACAGCTGCTTTATATCAAAATGGAGGAAGAGTTTCATCAATGCAGAATATTCTCGTCGGCAGAAGCGCTGAGCAGAGGGCTGCCGAGGTAGCACAGATGATTCTTAAACTCAGAACCCAGCGCATGCAGATCGTTACTGGAGATACAGATGCGACTTTCGATGGTGAAGCTATGGGTGCAGCCATAACAGAAATTGCCCGTCTGGAAGAAGAGTACATGATGCTCTTTACCGGCTATTCCGAATATAACAATCTGTCCATGAGGTTTGATGTCATTCCTTCTGCTGAACAGCAGGAGCAGACTTACGTGGCATTCCGCCTTTCAAATACAGATGGTCTTGTTCCTGCAGACCATGCGAACGGCGAGCCTGTTCTCCTTCAGATCATCCCTCAGGAAATTGTTGTGCCGGAAGTTGATGTTCCGGAAACGACTGGAGATACTGCAGCGGCTTCATCAAAGAAGAGTGCCGTCGTAGTTCTTGCATACTATCGTATACCTGCGGTATGCTCAGTGAAACTTGTTTCAGGAACAAATCTTTTGCTTCAGACACGCATGCCTGTATATCAGCTTGGTCTGGAAAGCTCGATTCCAATGAATGTAATATTTAAATAACCCTATATACTATGACTATCAAAGAACTTGATCCACAGATAGTGTGGAAGAATTTTTACGCATTGACTCAGATCCCGCGTCCTTCAAAGCATGAGGAACTTGCGGTAGAATATATGTACAACTGGGGAAAGGAACATGGCCTGGAGACCATCAAGGATGAGGTTGGAAACATCATCATCCGCAAGCCTGCAACTCCAGGATGTGAGAATATGAAGGGCGTGATCCTTCAGGGACACATCGACATGGTTCCTCAGAAGAACAACGATACAGTTCACGATTTCGAGAAGGATCCTATCCAGACTTGGATCGATGGCGAGTGGGTGAAGGCAAAGGGTACTACCCTTGGTGCTGACAACGGACTTGGTCTTGCAATGGCAATGGCTGTCCTAGAGTCAACTGACCTCAAGCATGGTCCTGTCGAGCTTCTCTGTACAATTGACGAGGAGACTGGTATGACTGGTGCGATGGCTCTCAAGCCAGGCGTTCTCGAGGGTGACATCCTCATCAACCTCGACTCTGAGACTGAGGGTGAACTTTATGTAGGTTGTGCAGGTGGTCTTGACGCATCAGCATCAGCTACATATGTTCCTGCAGAGGCTCCAGAAGCACACGAGTGCTGGTCTCTCGCAGTGAAGGGATTCAAGGGTGGCCACTCCGGTATGGACATCATTCTTTGCAGAGGTAACGCAAACAAGATTGCAGCACGCATTCTTTATGCTCTCATGACTCAGGCTGACGTGAAGCTCCTCGATCTCGAGGGTGGTACGCTCAGAAACGCAATTCCACGCGAGGCATTCGCGACTGTATATGTTCCAGAGGCTAAGGTTACTGAGGCTCAGAAGGTTTTTGCTGAGGTTTCTGCAGCAATCAAGGCTGAGTACGCAGGTACAGATCCAGACTCGGAGTTCATATTCAAGCCATATGAGTGCGCAGAAGGCGAGTGCTGCTGCCACGGTGACGAGTGCAAATATGTCCCTGAGGCTGATGCCCTCCGTTTCGTTCGCGCTATCCTTGCTTGTCCAGACGGAGTTGAACGCATGAGCAGCGAGAT
>JAEIGA010019707.1_pt1 | contig 10280 bp, 25 predicted proteins | sample 9270691 | NCBI WGS metagenome assembly JAEIGA01 (sample SAMN17057246, study PRJNA624740) | gut metagenome | biome: biome; isolation source: fecal sample | host: Bos grunniens | place: China: Xizang | collected 2019
CGAATTTTACTGGTGTATTCCAGTATTGCTTATCATTAACCTCAATTCCTACAGGATTATTTGACAATTGCCCAGATGTAACCAATTTTGTCGGTAGTTTTTCTTTTTGCAGATCTTTAAGATCAATTCCTACTGGTTTATTTGCAAATAATTCGAAGGTTACAACTTTCGGAGATTGTTTTCGGGAATGTGTGTTTTTAATGTCAATACCTATTGGGTTATTTGATAATTGTAATCTTGTAACATCATTTAGTGCCTGCTTTTATCATTGCGGATCAATAACAGGTAATGTACCAGAATTATGGATTAGCCATTCTTCAGCACGTGGTGAAGCTTGCTTTGCTGGATGTTCCAATGCTGCAAATTATAATGATATCCCAACTGGCTGGAAATCATGGGGGTGGTAATAAATGTCCTTACAGACTGTTATACAAACGGCAGAATCGCAACTCAGTACATCTGAATATCCTAAAGGATCGAATCACGTTCTTTACAATACTGAATACTATGGGGCCGATGTTTCTGGCGATGCTTATAAATGGTGTGTGACATTTCTTTGGTGGGTCTTTAAACATGCTAATGAATCTGCTGCATTTTTCAATAACGGCAAAACAGCTTCTTGCACCAAATTGATGCAGCTTTATAAAGAAGAAGGAAGGTTCTTTACTGGCGGGTTGTACCAGATTGGAGATCTTCCTATTTTTAATTTTCATGGTACTAATGACCCAGAGCATTGCGGTCTTATAACAGAAGCTAATACAAACGGACCTATTTGGTATAAGACTATTGAAGGAAATACGACTCCTGGTGAAGAAGGCTCTCAGGATAATGGAGGATGTGTTGCAAAAAAGACCCGTTATCCTAGAAATATTATTGGTGTTTGTCGTCCTAACTATTCAAAAGAACTTGAAAAGGTTGATCCTGATTATATTTCTCATTGGGCTAAAGATAATATCGAATGGGCTATGAAAAACGGTATTGCAAACGGATACCCGGATGGATCCTTTAAACCAAATGCCCCTCTTACAAGAGCTGAGGGTGTTACTTTAGCTAAGAATACGGTTGATTATATTCTTGGCCAACTTAAATGAGCTATCAGTTTTTTAACCCAAATCCTCTCGGTAAATTTGTTGGTGATTGTACCATTAGGGCTATTTGTGCTGTAACAGGTTTGGATTGGTATGAAATCCATCGTCAGCAATCTGATCTGAGTAGGATTATGGCTGATATGCCGTCTAGCGATGATGTTTGGTGGGAACTTCTGCGATTGCATGGCTTTAGAAAAGTCAAACTCTTAGACTCTTGTCCTGATTGTTATACAGTCGCAGATTTCGCTTACGATCACCAGAATGGTCTATATGTTTTAGGCCCAAAAGAGCATGCTATAGCAGTCATTGATGGTGATTGGTATGATACGTGGGACAGCGGGGCGACTGTTCCACTTTATTATTTAAGGAGGGAAAAGTATGGCCGTTAATATGCGTTATCCTTCTAATTATGCTGGTAACGATGCAACGCAAAATTACATTCGTCAGCAGCAAGAATACATTCAGCAGCTTCAGGAGCAGGTAAAAAATTACCAGAAAGCTCAAGAGATTTACTCTAATCCAGTTGGCCAATATCAGAGTCAGCCGCCCCAGCAGAATACTCAGAGGACTCCTGAACTTACTGCTCCTACAAGGCATGCTGAAATTACTCAAATTAAGGACAAAAAAGAAGTTCTTGATGCTTTCGTTGAGGTTGGAACTTCCCGAATGTTCATGAGTGAAGATGAAGAAATGATATTCGTTAAGTCAGTCGATAAAGATGGCAAAGCAATTCTTCATCCTTATACTCATGGCGAAGACGAGGATGTTACTACATCTGCCGACTATGTAACTAAGGATGATCTCAAGTCTATGTTAAGTGATGCTGTTGGTGAATTTAGTAAACTCATTCCTTCTACAGATAATTTGGTCCGTAAAGATGAGATTCGAGATATTATTGTGGAAACTCTGTCTTCCAATCGGAACCGTAAGAAGGAGGAAGAGTGATGGGTATCTTTGATTCTCTTTCCGGAGGCGGTTCGCAAACTCAAAATGGATCGCGAAATCGTGGCCAGAGGCAAAGTTTATGGCAAATGCTTATGCAATTAAAACATGATCCGGCTGCAATTTTAAAACAGTCCGGATTTAATGTTCCATCCAATGTCCGTGATCCAGGGGATGGAAGTGGTTATGCTAAGTATTTGAGAGAAACTGGGCAGGTTGATGAAGGAATACTAAATATTATTCAGAATGTTGTCTCTAGAAGGCGGTAATTATATTTTCGGTGTGTGCATAAGTTGGCTAATAAGCAGGCGTATGTGAAGAAAGGATGATTTTTATGATTAGTACGAATAAAGATTTTGAAGGCATTTCTAGTAATGGGCATCCTTCTGTTTATTATGATAGAGTAGAAGAAGGAGACACAGTGTCTATTTCTATTCCATACGAAGCTGGAGAAAATAATAATGGCGCTCTTTTTGTAGCTCTTATAGCGTTTCTTTCTCCTTAACGAGGATAGTTTAAATTATATTTAATTACACAAAACATTAGGAGGTGACCTTTATGGCCCAGTGGAGACGAGGATCGACTCCTATAAATATTTTTAATGTAAATATTGACCTCCGTGAGGCTACGATCTACATCACATATAAACAGAATGGTAAAGTTATAATTGAAAAAACAGGATCAGATTTAGAAGTCGAAGAGGATAAAATTACTACTCGCCTTACTCAGGAGGAGACTCTTAAATTCAAAACCGGTCCTGTTAAAATCCAGATTCGTTATGTTAAGGCTGATGGTGAGGCAGATGCTTCGAATATCATAGAAACTAGATCGGAGGAGATCCTTAAGGACGGTGAGATCGTCTATGGGGTTTGATATTTCTTTTGGATCTCGAAGCTCTGGGTTAAATATTGGCTTCCATAATCCTAATGGTATGGATGCTAATTTTGGAAGTAATACACCATTCGATATAGATCAAGAACCTCAGCAGAATATGAATGCCGGTTTTAATTCTGGAGGTCAACTTAATACTGGTTTCAGTTCTAATAGTCCTATGAACGCAGAATTTGCAACAAGTGGACAGATCTATTATGACACTGAAGAAAATTGGAATGCACAAAGACAGCTAATCGCAAAACGAAAAGCTATCTATGTGTATTCCAATCATTCTTATATTGAGGATTCTGTTGGGAATCGAACTTATATTCCAGCAATAAAAGTTGGAGATGGCACTTCTTATCTTATAGATATGCCGTTTGTGTCTGATGATATTAGACGAGATCTTATGAATCATATTTCTCAAGATGGGATTCATGTGACTGAACGAGATAGATGGTTCTGGAATAATAAAGTTTGTGCATTCACATTCAAAAATGATCCAGAGCGACTTATTCTGTCTAAAGATATTATTATATAAGGAGGTAAGAAAATGCCAACTCCTGTTTTATCGCAAATTACGCTTCCTAGCGGTACTACGTATGATATTAAGGATGCTCAGGCTCGTTCTGATATTGAAGATCTTTGGCGAGCTATATCCGGTGGATTAAAGTTTTTAGGCGAGACTACTACTCCATTAACTGACGGTGCTACTACTAATCCGATTATCATAAATGATGAAAGTGTTACAGCAACGGCTGGCGCCATTGTTGTATATGAGCTTAAGGAATTCCTTTTCGATGGAACTAAATGGGTCGAAATGGGTGACCTAAGTATCCTTGGCGCTCTTGCATATAAGGATAATGCTTCCGGAACTTTTACTCCAAGTGGTAGTGTTTCTGCGCCTAATATTCAAGTTAACCAGGCCGGATCAACTACGACTGTTAACTCAATTACTGATGTAGGAAGTCTTCCTGCATTTGGAGCTACTGTGACTAATGAAGTTCTTACTCTCACATGGAATGCTGGGTCTCTTCCGACAAAAGGCTCTAATACTACGGTAAAGACCGGTGATGCATCCTATACAGCTTCTCAGCCATCTTTTACTGGTTCTGCTGGAACTGTAACCGTATCTTAATTAAGGAGGTCGCCTTATGGCTGATATATCTAGTATAATACTGCCAGGAGGCGGTACGTACGATCTAAAAGATAAAAATTCGGCAAGTGCTGTTGCCTCGCTTAATGAAAGATACACTGATAACACTACATGGCAGATGAACGCCGATGCCAACGATTTTAAGACATCTGGTTTCTATGCTATGGGAAGCGGAAACTCAAACATTCCGATGCCGTGGGGAATCCTGTGTGTTCTTGGCCCAATCTCTGACACGATAGAGCAAGAATACAGATATATGGGCAATATCTGGAACAGGGAATTTCGGAATAACGCTTGGTCAGCGTGGACGCATGTTTCCTCTGTCGGGCATAAATTCGGGAATTGGACACCAGTAAATGCGGTTGCTGCTGCAACTGACCGTTGTTGCTATGTGGTTTCAGCAAATACGGTGACAATTTATATGGCATTAACGCTGACATCAGCCTTATCAACCACAAATGCGGTGACTATTTTCTCAAATATCAGCAACACAATAGGGAGAACGCTTGACTCCAATCTGGGGCTAAATGCCGTTCCGGTTGTCGTTCAATCCTACAACCAAGTGAGCAAAATTGCGCTACTCTATTACAGCGGCGATTCGATTCGAGTCAGCAACACAACGGGTTCCACTATCGGAACTGTTGACGCAACGATATACGGTCAGATTACCTTGCCACTAGCATAAGGAGGAATAGATATGAAATACGCAGTAGTCAGATGCACCGATGGGAATTATGCCGTCCACGGGGAATACCCGACCATCGAAGCCGCAAAGATAGCTTTCCACGCATATTGTTCCGCACTGTGGAATGACAAGAACACTCAAAATGCTACGGTGAAAATCTTGGATGAGAATCTGGACAATGCCGAGGGGTATCGGGATTTCATCACCCATCTTGTGGAAGAAGAGAAGATACTGATCATATAATAGATTTTTAACAACTAAATATTGATTATATTTTCTAAACAATTAGTCCTTATGCTTGGAACGCGCAGGGCTGTAAGGACGCCAAAATATATTTTTGAAAGGAGTAAGTTTTATGGCTTACGAAGAAGGCGTCAACATGAACATGCCTGTCGCTCCGGCTTACGGTGGTAATGGTTTTGGCGGTATCGGTGATGGCTGGTGGATTATTCTGCTTATCCTCTGCATGAACAACGGTATGTGGGGTGGCTTTGGCGGTAATGGAGGTAATAATCTTTACCCTTGGCTGAACCAGTCTGATCAGATGAATTCCGGCTTCCAGAATCAGATGCTTCAGAGTAGTATTTCTGAGATTATCAGCTCTATTTCTGGCGGTTTTGCTTCTGTTCAGAATGCTCTTTGCTCTGGGTTTGCTAGTGTTACGTCGGCCATTGTTAATGCTCAGTATGCTCTTTCCCAGCAGATGAACAATAATACTATGGCTGAAATGGAGCGATCTTTCCAGCTTCAGAGCCAGCTTGCTCAGTGCTGCTGTGAGAATAGGGCTGCTACCGCTGATCTGAAGTATACCATTGCTCAGGAGGCCTGTGCTGATCGTGCTGCCGTGGCTGATGCGATGCAGAGGATCCTCGATACTATGTGCCAGAATACGATCGACGCTAAGAACGAAAAGATTGCCGATCTGGAACGTCAGGTTACTACTGCTGAAATTATCAATGCAATTCGCAATCAGGGTTGTGGCTGCAATCAGTGCAATAATTGCGGTAATTTTTGATTAGGAGGTGACATACATGGCGTCTGAATATGGTTATTCTTTAGTTCAGACCGTTGCCGCTAATGGTAGTGTCATCTTCAATGAGACTCCTGTTCCCGATCATAATGGTTTTATCTACCATAGGGACGGTTCTGGCATTTTCAGACTTGCTTCCCCTAGAATTATTGGGTGTAAACGTACCTGCTGCCGTCAGAATCCCAGAGCCATTTATAGAGTTTCTTATGGTGGCAATATTGCGATTCCTACTGGTGGTACTGTAGGTGAAATTGGTCTTGCCGTATTTGTCGATGGTGAGGAAGATCCTTCCGGCATTATGCTTTATACTCCTCCTGCAGTTGAAACTTTTGGCAATGTGAGTGTTGATGTCCTTGTTGAAGTTCCTTGGATTTGTGGCTGCGGCAATGTTTCTGTAAGAAATATTTATACTGAGCCTATTTTAGTCCAGAATTCTAATTTGGTCATCGGACTTGACCGTATTGTTTACTAAGAAGGGAGGAAACATAATGAACGAGACTTTGGAGCTCCTTTATGAGCTTTGTGACATGACTACTAACAAGCTCTGGATGATGAAGGAAAAGTTTGCAAAAAATAATAGGGAAATCCCCAATAATGATGTTGATCTCTTCGATAAACTTACGCATTCGCTGAAGTCGATCAAAACCACGATTGCTATGATGGAATCCGAAGGTGAAGATGGTGGATATTCCGGTAATTATCATGGTTCTTACGGCCAGGGCAATTCCTATCGTGGTAGCAGCTATCGCAATATGAAGCGAAACAGTATGGGTAGATATTCTCGTACTAACGGTCTTCATGATATGATTGATAATCTCCCAGAAGATAAAATGATCCAGGTTCAGCGTTACATTGAAGAAATGGGGCGCATGTAAGAAGTGAATAACCTGTGGCAATACATTATTCCGGGAGTATTTGCTGTTATTGTCGCTATCATTGAATTAGTTGCCAATAGGGATCGAAAACGTACTAAACAGCTTACGGAAGAACTTGAAAAGAAAAGTGCTCTTCGTGAAGAAGAAAGCCGCTGCAGTATGCAAATGATGTATGCCACATTGCAACTATCAATTGTGACAGCAAATGCTCTTACCGGTGGCCATAATAATGGCAATGTTGAACAAGCTAAGTTAGCAGCTCAGACAGCCGAAGCTGATTACCAGAAATTTCTTCAAAAAGTTGCGGCTTCTGCAATTAATAAGTAAAGGAGGGGATAACATGCAGTTTTCTGGAAAAGTTTATAAGTTCTTAAAATGGTTTTGCCTTATTGCCCTTCCTGCAATTGACACGTTTTTACTTACGGTTCTTCCTGTTCTTGGGGTTTCTAAAGTAACGGTTAGTATTCTCGTCACTATTCTTTCGGCATCTGGTACACTTATTGGGGCTCTGATAGGTGTAAGTACGAAGGCATATAACGATTCTAAGAAGTAAAGTATTATATATAGCCCTGGGAATTATATTCTTGGGGCTATATTACTTTCGCTGAAAAAACAGTTTATTTATTTTTTTTTGTCTGAAAAATTCCAGGGTGGGAAAAATGGGGAAAACTTTCGCGATCAAAACTTGTTATAATATAGGAGGTGAAAATATGTATTATGTGTCTTGTTGGAAGGGTGAATTATATGGAGGACCTATTACTCAATCTGAGTTTGTTGAACATGATATTCAATTTGAAACACTTGAGAATGCATTAGAATATGCTAATTCTCTTGTTGCAGAATATTCAAATGAAAATACTCAGATTAAAGTAGATAGAGATATTCCGCCATATTTACTTTACTGGAAACAATTTTGGACGGATAATTGGGCATATATTGTTACTGTAATGAAGAAGGGGCTCTAAACAGAGCTCTTTCTTTTTTCTTTAAAAAGACGCGAAATCAACACTTCATATAATAGAATGGAATAAAATATTATATGGAGGTAACAATAAGATGTATAACAATAAGTATTGGGATATGATGGATATTATCGACGTGATTGACCGTAAGGAGCGGCAGCACGAAGATAAACTGAATACCATGTCCGAAAAAGAATTTGAGGCTTATCTGAAAAGCCTCCACAATAAAAAACTTCAAAGGAAAGCGGGCTGAACAAGCCCCTTTCTTTTTTTTCGCTAAAGGAACATGCCTATTAATGAGGTGATTTAAATGAGAATTACAGTAAACGAACTCATAATAATTGTAGATGCATTCGTTGAGCAGACGAAAAAACTTGGAGATCAAACAATTCAAGAGGAATGGAATGAAGAAAAGAAAGAATTACTTGAAGGACTTGATGCTGAGGATATAAACGAAGAAGTCGAGATTAATGCAGAGCGGATCGTTTCAATAATTCAAGGAATCAACCTAGAATCTGAGGAGGAGGCTTAACGGCCTCTTTCTTTTTCTTTTCAAAGAAACATTCGCATCTTAATCATCTTTCTATATGAAGAGAAAGAGGGAACAAAGTAATATAGCACAACGGTAGTGCGCCTTCGGGAGACGGGGGTTCGGTGCCCCCTAGCTCTTTCTTTTTTCGCTACAGAAACATTCCCCTTAATGAAAGAATTTTAGAGGAGGTAACAAATATGGATGAGCATAACTCTATTGCTGAAGAACGGCAGGCTATCCTCGATGCGATGGCAGATGAGAAGGTTGAGTCCGAAGAGTATCAAAAGATGCTTTCGGCCGTAGAGACGCTTACGAGGATCCAGAAAACTGAGACCGAGACTGAAGTCGCTCGTGAAAAGGCTGAGAGAGAAGCTAATCTTGCGGAAAGCAAGGCTAAGGCTGAACTCAGGGTTCGCGAGGAAGAAGTCCAGGTTAAGAAGAAGGATTCTAGGCGTCAGGTTTGGAAAGTGATTCTCGGTGGTCTCTTCGGGATCGGCCAGATCTGTCTGGTAGCAAATTTCGAGGAAACGAAAGCCTTGGTCGGAAAGGCATGGGGTTTCATCACGAAACCGAAGCTCTAAAGATCTGTAAGGACGCTGTGGAAACATGGCGTCCTTAATTTTTCGCTAAAGAAACATCCTTCTTAATAGAACGAGTATAAGGAGGAATCAAATGAATGCTTGGGATAAGTTCAGAAGATGGTCTGGAAGCAAGAAAAATGCACCGTTCAGACGGCTGCTAGGCATAGCAGTTGTAGGAACAGTGTGGATTGCGACGGATTCGATCTGGGCGACATTCTGTGCTTTGGCACTCTGGTTATGTTTAGTTCGGTAAGAAGGAGGACTGCAAATGAATCTGATTTATTTGGGAGTTGTAGTCTTCTTTGTTGGAGCTATTTTGGTAAGGCTCTACATAGAAGAAGGACGACCAGATGATGAAGATTGAGGCCGCAAGGCCTCTTTCTTTTTATTCGCATATTTAACATTTCATATAATGAAAGGAAGTGTTAAATATGGTTTACGAAATAATTGGCAATATTGGAGTAATTATTATATTTATAGGATTAACCATGTTTAATTACTGGGTTTTAAAGAAGAGGTCAAAATAAGGCCTCTTTCTTTTTTCGCTAAAGAAACATCCTCCTAAATAGAGAAATTAAAGGAGGTATTATATATGGCAAAATGGCTTAAAATTACATTTGCAGAGATTGTAAAATTCATTAAGACCTATCCGCTATTATGTTTCCTTGTTGGAAACGTTATAGGAGTTATTGTGGTCGAAATATGTTTTCTGATCAGTTGTAGCATTTATGGTTGGCCGAGCAATTGGCCAGTAGAATGGCCTTGGCAATTTCTCATGAAATAATCAAGAAGAGGCTTGAAGGAAACTTTGAGCCTCTTTCTTTTTTCGCGATTCCAACATTTGCCATAATAGAACGATGAAAGAAAGGATGATTTTTATGGCAAGAAATAACAGAGGTTCTAGTTACAAGCAGCTGTATGCATCCCATGAAATTCGAATGTGGCTAACACAGATCATTCTCCCAGCGGGAGCGATCATAGCGTTTTGCCCTGAATTGAGGACATGGATGAAGGATACAGCTGTAAGTGCTGGGCATAAAATTAAAGAAAAGGCCAAAACAATCAAGAACAAGATTCATCGCTAAGACAATAAGGGTCTCTACGGAGGCCCTTATATTTTTTATTTAATGGGCTGTAAGGACGCGAACAAAACAAGTTGTTAGATGAGAAGAAATTAGGTGATGCATATTCCCCGATATGCTGTCGGTTCGATTCCGACATTCTTCTTTTTTATTTAATTTAAGGAGGAGCGAAAAATGGAAGTTTATGTTGTTGTCAATGGCGGATATCATGATGGTTGTGTCAATAATTGGGCAAATTTAAGAGAAGAAAGTGTTGACAGTGTTTTTGAATCTTTGGAAAAAGCAAAAGAATATATTTCAAACTTTTATGAAAAGAATTTCAAAAATGCTGCAAATGATCATCTGTATTTTGATGAAAATTACTGCTACGTTTTGAAATGCACCTTAAATTCAAATGAGGTTGAAACTGTATATTCTTTTAGTTTCACAACGGGTAAGGAGGAGCTTTAAATGAGACCTTATGTAATTGAGACA
>JAEIGA010019708.1_pt1 | contig 10279 bp, 5 predicted proteins | sample 9270691 | NCBI WGS metagenome assembly JAEIGA01 (sample SAMN17057246, study PRJNA624740) | gut metagenome | biome: biome; isolation source: fecal sample | host: Bos grunniens | place: China: Xizang | collected 2019
GTTGCCACTTGTCCTGATGAATCGCCACACACAATTATGGTTCAGTTCGCCTCCTGTGGTTTGAGACGAAGTAGACGACAAGTTATTGGAACCACTGTCGTACAGATATTTTCTGGCATTGGTGTTGTATATGACATACAGGCCACCGTCCACCACACTGCTGGGGTTGGTGATATAGTTGCTCTCCACCTCATAGACGGTTTCCGAAACTCCGCCACCATACTTCAACCCTAAAGTATACTGATACTGTCCGCCATTGCTTTCCAACATGTAGGCATCAAAGATGGTAGACTCTGTGACACTATTCCCATCACCTATTCCAGGAATCATCATGTCCTGCACGAAGGGGGTAACGGCATCGCCAGATGTTACCGACGGTGTGGTATTGGCAGTACCGCCCTCCTCAAACAGTGGTGCTGTGCTCTGTGTGAACCTGTCTGCAAATCTCAATTTAGTAATCTGCAAATCCGACTTGCTCTGATTCCTTATATTTATACGCACGCGAGCGTATGTCCTGACCAATTCCCCGGACACAAAGTTGGTACCGGGCTGCAGGGCTATCTCCTTCTTCAGGGTCAGAGGATATGGTGTTGCCTTGGGACACAGGGCAGATGTTGCCGACGATGCCACCTGCATATTTCCTGTCACATTGCTTATGGCAGACAAATGCCCGCTTGCCTGTGTGCCGTAATCGCCATAGTTTGCCACTGCATAGAGCAGATAAGGCTTGCTGTAATCCAAATTATCAAAACTTACCGTCGCTTCGGTATTGCTGTTGGTCATGCGCACGTCACCATCCTCCAGGACTGCAGACTCTACCACAGCACCGTCCCTGACCAGAAACACGGCAAGGCGGTACATGCGCCTTCCATCTAAAACCTCTTCAAACTCAGACACCGTGCCGTTATCGTCAAGGTCCTCAATGCCTCGTGTTTCCGTAAGCACGTCAGCACTTTTGAATGATATGGTCAACGATGTCCCCGACAGCAGCCCCTCTTTGTTATACTCATGCTCGCTGCATCCGTACAGCATCAGTACGGAATACAGAATGGCAAGGAATGGCAGTAACCTTCGAATCATCTTACAGTTTCTCTCCTTACATTATGATGTCATGGACAGAATCCAATCTGTTCCAATCAGCTATAGTCAACTTCAAATCCACGCTTGCACCCTTTATCTCCAGAATATAGGTATAGCGTTTGCCATGTTCGTACTTGATGGCAGGTATGTCCACGCTGAACACATAACTGCCTGCACTGTTCATGGTGTAGCAGAACTGCAGAGTGCCTCCCTGTACCTGCTGAGGTACAACCAGAATCCATCCTTCGTTCCCTGTATATTCATGACCTGAAACAGTTCCGCTTTCTGTGTACAGGTCATTTTCTCCGGCAATGGAGAGCCCTGTATGCTCCCATTTGTACATGGGTGCCGACGAGGACTCATAGGTATGCCATGTTATCTCCGGATTCACGTTGCCGGCATGTACCAGGTATCCGGAGGGTGAGAACAGGTTTGTTGCCGTTCCCTTGTTCTGAAGCCAGCATGAGGTTATTCCCTCTCCGCTTGACGGAGTGTACCCGTCTGCCGGCCTTACCTTGAATTTCAACGCTGCAAAGATGTGCTTCATGTCCAGTAGGACAGGACCGGACGGCATTTCCGTCTGTACGTCCACATACGAAGCGGCTACAAGCATATCCTCCTGCAGCACGGAGGTATTGATGGGGCCTCCCTGTATAATGGTTGCCTCCATCTGTGTCATCAGGCTTGTCATCAAAGCCTGGGGATAGCAGGCACGGAAGGAGTATTGCGAGTTAGTCATCCAAAAACGGGCTTCACCAGGATAGTTCCAGTCGTTGTATGGGTTGGTGTACTCCAACTTGGGAGCATAGGTCAGGGGCGTAGCATTGAACACATTGTAGGTACGCTGCTGCCCGTCCTCGGTGGTTGAGTATTGTCCCCACACTCCTATTCTCTCGTGATCTCCATACACATTAGGCGTGCACGTAAGCCGCAGGGCATCATCATCTACCAAAGCCCTGGTTGCAGAGGCGCCTCCTTGCTGTATACTCCAGCTTATGGTTCGTGCTGGCATCGGTCCTGTGGGAGTTTCTGTAACCTGCGAACTATCCGCCACAGAGCAGCCTGCCATGAATAGCGTCATGCATGCTGCCAATACCCCTATAGAGGTATTCTGGGGAGTTCTGGATGCCTTGATAGACATTTGCCTGTTTCTGAACTTTGTCATTATTGATTCATTTCCCTGGGCATCCCATAACGGACACCCAGGGAAACATTAAACAGTATATTATATACTTAATTACAAGTTAATTACAATAACCTCATGGTCAACCCACTGCTCTGCACCTGGTGCAAAGTAGATTCTATCCTGGTCAGCAGCAGACTTACCATATACAAGACGATAAGTATAGCGTGTGCCATGTTCCCATGTAGAAACAGTTACACCATCTGATTTCAATACGATACCATCCTGCAACTTGGCAGTCTTTGTTCTAAGGCTTCCGTTAACGGTATATGTTACCACTACAGTAGCATCATCGGTCAGATCCTGAGGCATGAGCAGCAACTGGTGAGATTCCTCAACCTCGCCATCCTCGTCCTGATCGGCAGCAGCCAACTGTGCCACATACTGTGCTGTGATGGGGAATACAACGCTACCTTCAAAACCAAGATATGCCGCATCCTCAGCAATCTTATCATCTTCAACTGTCCATTTTGGATCTTGTGTTGATGCACTGTAGTTAGAAGGATCCTCTTTCAGATTCTCCTTAAATGTACCCTTGTACTTAACGCCATATACCTCAATCTTCTTCAGCATAACAATAGCCTCGCTCTCGTTCATGATAGAGAAACGTACAGAAGACAATGCGTGTCTGAAGTTGATAGGTATACCGCTATAGTAATCAGCCTTATCCAGCATATTTTCTGAAGTCTGATTCAGGGTTCTGTCACTATAAAGCAAATCAAAGTGGTGCTCTGCACTGGAGTTAACCTCAAAATTCTTAATGGTCACACCGTCTGCGCCATAAGTTCTTTCAGCACCAACGCACTCCAAATCGGCAGGAGAAGAGGCAGCGAAAGACATCTTGCCAGAGGGCCAGTAGTAATAACCGCCCTCACTTGTCTTTGGTGCCCAACCGTCAACAGGCTGGTCATAAGAAATCGCAGTACCGTTAAATGCAACTGGTATATTTGCAGGATTTTCCCAACCAGCGAAATCACCTTCATGATTTATCGCATAAATAATGAAATCTTCCTCCTGTGGATACTTGTAGACTGTAGAACTACCTCCGTACATGTGGTCTCCGATTTCACCATAGAAGTTCGCTCTTGTACCTTTGTTGGACTGCAACAAGGGAGAAGAGAAAGCCAACTTGACAGGTTCCTTGACGCTCTGTTCGCCAACAGTCTCGTCAGACACGCAACTTGCGAATGCCATGCCTGCTACCAAAAAGAAAAATAAATTCTTCTTCATAAAGCTTAATTTTTAAGGGTTAATAAAATGTTTAATTAAAAATAATTTGTTGTTTTGAAATTAGTACTTCACTATATTTATAATATTATGCCCGATTCTATATCGTCCCAATCGTCAACACCAGGAGTCATGCCGCCAGAGGAACCGTCAGCAGGTGGCAGCAGCTCTATCTCCTTCTCAATCAGAATCCACTGGTTGTCGCGAACCATGGGAGTGGAAAACATGTCGGTAATGTCTATCTCCTCCACTTGCGAGGTGCCGTCTCTCTTCATGAATTCAAAAGACACGGCCAGCATGTTCTGATGGTCAGGCAACTTGCCAAAGGTATGGAACGTAGTATATAATACTGCTGAAGAACTTCCGTCATCTGTACTACGATATCTGGAGGCCTGCTTCATGGAAAAGAGCACGTTGGTATTGTCTGTTTCCACCATTCCTTCATGACTGTGCATCAGGCTGGAGCCAGCCATGCCGCTCAACACAGATATCGCCGAGGTGGCCCACTCAATACCCTTCACCTTCAATTGTATGTAGTAGCTCTTAACCATGCTGTGCGCCTTGTAGTAAGAACCGTCAGCATGGCGCAGTGTATCCACCGTAGGGCTGACCTGTGTGGTTATACCCTCCACAACCTCATGAAAAATGTGGTCAGGCTGCTGTCTTATGCCCTCAGGTCCCTTGGTCTGGCTTATGGAGGGCATATACTGATTGTAGTACTCGCTCACTGGCGAAGTATATGCAGCCATGGCATAATAACTGTAAGGGTTGCTTATCAGGGTATATGCACTGCCATAACTGTAGACAAGAATGTTGTATGTACCGGGAGGCAGACTTATATAGCCATGTATGTAGTAGCCATGCTCGTCGGTTCCCTGCTCCTGGATATAGCGTTCAGACACCACCTTTCCAGTATTGGGATCTGCTGCCACCACACGCATGGCTCTTGGACGGACATATTCGGGACGCTCGTATGCCTCGTTATAGATACCGCAGGTCACATTCTTTATATCCTCGTCTATGTACACACGGATATAGCGTGCATTCTTAGGCTCATCCAACGGACGGTGCTCGCAGGACATCAGCGACAATGCTATGGCACAGGCACACAGGAGCGCAAAGAAAAACCTCATACTCATTTGAGGCCTCCTTTCTTCTTTGTGGTCAACAGTATGGGGTACACCAGCGACACCTGCACCTTGGTTGGTCCGAAATAGTGCCAACGTCCGTATTTCACTGGGTCGCGCCACAGGATTTCATAGTCCTCGCTGGGCTCATACTTGCGGTAGGCTATGGAAGCGTATCCCAGAGAAACAGAGAATTCCATGTTCAGACGTTTGCCCAAAGGCATGGAGTAACCGTAACTCAGTCCCGCACTCCAATGCTCGCCCTGATGACAGATGTCGCGCCCCCATTCGAAATCCCATTTGCCAGATTCTGCATAGAGACCCACAAAGTGACCCATCAGTTTGTCTCGTTGCACACGTTTGCCCATCTGCGGACGCGGCTTTGTCTTGAACCACCAGCGTCCCTCTGCTCCTATGCTCAGGAAACGGATACAGTACTGATTGTCTGCCTGTCCCCATGTCCACCAGGGGAACTGGTGATACCAAAGTACGGAGAACCTGTCGCCAATAGGCGCCTCTATAGAGTAGTTGGCCAATGTCAGCGCATCATACAACAAGTTGGTCTTCAGGGCAAGTATCGTCTGTTTCTTGCGCTTAACACTGTCCACGGGAGGCAAGGGCAAAACAGGTTCTTCCAATGGTGGAAGTTCCATAATACCTGCATTTATCTGAGGCATGCTGTCTGCCACAAACTCCGGTATGCGCGTATAGACACAAAACCATGTAGCCACACGCAAGGCCGGCATATGATGGCGTATGATGTAGTTCCATGAAAATCCGTTGTCCAGATCCTGCAATCTCCTTTTCTTTGTTTCTGTCGGTAGATTGGCACGCATGATATTCATCACGCGGTCCCTGTTCATAAGATGGTAGTTGGCATCCAGTTCCGCATACAGGCCGTCCCAGTTCTCACCCATGGGATGCAGGATAATGTTCTCGGGCAATAGTATGCTGTCCCCCGGCATGTTCGCCAGAATAAACTCCTTGGCCACCTCGGCACGTTTCTGAGTCAGCCATAGATTGCGGTGTGGGGGACCTTCGGGAGAAGCATAGGCATAGATGGCAATACTGTCTATGTGCGGCGATTTGGAAAGAATATCCCTAATACGCATCATCTGCAGGGCATTATCCAGATAATCCTCCTGAAGATCTATGCGGTCGCAGTAATAGTAAAGAGCATAACGGTCGCTGTTCACACTATCCATCTTACCATAGGCATGGCCTTGATAGCATAAACAAATAACCAAAAAACAGAAAACAAATAATGTTCTTAACACTACTTACTCCCCAAAATATATTATCTTCAACAGATACCTATTATCTCTTTTAACTGCTATACTCTACCACATGGGAGAGTTAAAATTCCTTACAAAGATAGCGCTTTTATCTGTGAGAAGTCATAACAATATTGCCTGTCAACCCCCCCCCATTAACACACCTTAACATTAATTAGATTTTAGGGACTCTGCACTGCACACAACCCATACGTCATGTGCAATACAATGGAGCATTATCAAGTTCGAGCCCGCCAATCCCTTCGGCTATTCCTGAACCCGCAAATTGGTCTTCCCGAGAACCGAGGCGAGAGTTCCCGGTTCTTTCGGCCTGGTCCTCGGGAGGACCGGCCTTTGACGTCCCGATGGCATTTTCCATGCTCCCCGTGGGACATTGTGCCGTAGAGACGAATCCACACCCAAGGGGCATTGCAAAACATTTGGGCGACCAGAGGATTGCCCCTGGCCGCCCAAATGGGTGTGATGTATTGGCGTTGCCCCCCCTGTAGGGACGCAGCGTGCTGCGTCCGATGAATCTTGTCAAGGTCTTATTGGCGGACGCTGCACGCAGCGTCCCTACTGCCCTCACTTAATTACAACCTTAACTGCGTTCAAGTTGCTGGCGTTCAACTTTTTGTAGGGACGCAGCGTGCTGCGTCCGAGAGGTCTGCCAAGGTCTTATTGGCGGACGCTGCACGCAGCGTCCCTACCATGCTCTCACTTAACCACAACCTTTTTGCCGTTCACGATGTTGACACCCTTTAATGGAACAGAGCGACGGCGTCCACTCAGGTCAAAGATTTCCGATTTCCGATTTCCGATTTCCGTTTCCACCTTTCCGTTTTCCGTTTCCACGATACCGGTAGTGTTGTTGCGCTCCATGGTGAAAGCGAGAGAGGAACCGCCATCAGTGGCGGCCTGGGATGTCACCCAATAGCCCAGCTTGCTGTTGACATCATTCAGGTAGCCCAAGCTGTTTGCCGTGTTGCGCAACACCAGAACACCACTGTTGTTCTCCAATACGAAAGTGGGGGCAGAGGCAAAGTCTACTGCCGACACATGGGCATTGTTGGAGACGTCGCCACCCAGAGCCTTGTCCTCGCCAAGAGCAAGGTTCTGGATCTTGTAGCCTGCATAGGGATTGCCCACGAAGGCAAACAGGGCCTTATCACCGCTGGGCTTTGCAGTGGCACAGGGGAACTGCTTGGCGGTGGCATCGTAGTGGGGGTACTTGTTGCCACGGATGGTGAGGGAGTACCACACGGCTTCACCGAAAGATACAGAAGGAAGGAAGGGTACGTCCTCGCTGAGGGTACATGTGATAACAAAGTTCTTGCCGGCATCTTCAGCACTTGCCTTACCCTCTGGAGCGCCGCTGGTCTCTACGTAGGCAGGCTTTTGAACAGGAGGGAATACTTCGCCCACATAGGCAACTTCCTTCTGCTCGTACCACACGTTGTTGCCGTACATATATGTATAGGTGATATCCAAGGGTGTGGCATCGGTGGGCTGTGCATCGCCAACGATGCGTACATACTTGCCATTGGTTATTTCGGATATGCTCAGTGAAACGTACACCATGGAGTAGCCACCCGGGGTCTCTTCGTAGAAGAAGCCTATGCGGCCGTCGTTCTGCAAGGTGAAGGTACTGTAGGCAGAACCTGTCTGTGTGGTGCTCACCACCATGCCCTTCTGCCAACCGTTGGCAAAGGTTGCCACGTCGTTCTTGCCTGCCTTCTGGTAACTGGTGGGGCTGGTGATGTCCTTGTAGTAGAAACCTACGTTGCGGCGCACATCGCCTGGATATTCATTCAGGCCGAGGGGCAGAGACTGGAGCGCTATGTTGCAAAGGTTGCCATCCACGTCCTCCACCTGATAGGTGGTAATCTCACCATTGGTACCGTTCCAGTCGCTGGGAGCAGAGATGTTGCTGTTGGTGCCGGTGCCCCAGGAGCCTTGTCCCTTCTCTATGTCGGAATAGGTGAAGATGTTGTAGTAGCGGCCATTGGGCTTGCGGGCAGACATGATGACATCACCATTGGGCAGTTCCTCGCACTTAGGCTCGTTGGCATTGCCAAAGTTGGGGAAGGGCATATCCTGACGGGTGCCCAGGATGTGCCATGTCATGCCAAAATCGTCGGAGTATGCCACACGGTTGTGCATGTCCTTGCTCCACAGGGCGGCATAGATACGGTAGTACTCGCCAACCTTGATCTTGGAACTCTGGAAGATGCGGCCGGAACCGATGAAGAAGCTCTGTGCGGTGTACTGGTCGGTACTGTTTTTGTCGCCTGCCTTGTATGCCTCGGTGTCCCAAAGGCTATAAAACTCCTCTGTGATGTCGTCGTAGATGGAGTCACGGCCTTCTGTCATACTGTGGTAGGTCTCGCCACCGTCCTCGCTGTAGAAGCGTGCCATACGGTTGGGGTTCTGGCGTGTGGCGCTGCCGCAGACTGTGTGACCCGTTACAGCCATAAGCAGCACACGACCTGTCTCGCGGTCAATACAGATGGCAGGGTCGCCGAAACCGTCGTTGCCGTTCCATGAGTCCCTTTCGTTACCCTGGATGATGACGGTGCCCTTCTCCCACTTTGTACCGTCGGGAGAACCGATACGCTGAACCAGGTCCACACGGCCGAAACCTATATCACCGCCACAGGGGCGATAGTCGTTGATGGCCAGCAGTTTGCCGTCCTTGCGCTTGGCAATGGCGGGAATACGGTATGGGGGATTGTTGTGATACCAAAGATACTGGTACTCGCTCTCCATATCGCCAGCGAAGGTAACAGTGGTACCTTCCTCGGTCTCTTCCACACTGCCGTTCCAGCCGTGGTAGGTCCAGGTGCTCATGCTCACCTTCTGGCCATAGGGCAGGTACATTTTCTTCTTCTGTCCGTCCAGTTCCTTGGTAACAGTGGTGGTAGAGGTGGTGCTGCCGTAGGTCATGCGGAACTCGCCGATGCGGGTATTGGTCTCGGGATACTTGGTCTCGCCGGTTACGGCAAAGGCAATGTTCACGGGGTCGGGGTTGATGCGGCTGATGGTCCAGCGCGAACCACCATCGGTGATGCCGTAGAATTTCAGGTCGCCACCTGCACCTCCATACATATTCAGTGAGAAATTGCCAGCCACATTGGTGGTGATGCCTATGCCGGGCTTCTCGGAAGCAGAGTTCTGGCTCATGTTCAGGTACCACTTTGCGGCGGTGCCGGTGGTCCATGATGCTGCGGTACCATTGCCGGGAGAGGTGCTGGCGGTGAGTTTGTACTGCTCGCCCAGAGTCTTGCTATAGATAACAAAGCCATCGGTGTTGTTGCCCACAAAACAGAACAGCTGGTTCTCCTGGCTCATGTCCATCTGTGCGGTACCTGCCTTGCTGGCAGAGGGGGCACTCCAAGCATAGCTGGCATTGTTGCAGTTGCTCAGGCGGAGCCACTTCTCGCCATAGGTAGCAGAGAAGATGGGAGGCAGGGCGTTGGCATCGGGCACGTTTACCTTGAAATAGGGGAGCCAAGTCTTCTCGCCACCGGCATAGACCTTAGGACCATAGTTGCCATTTGCATTAGAAATGGCAATGCGCTGGCCGCAGGATGCTACGCTGGTGTTGGAGGTGGAGAAGAACATGTAGTAGGTGTTTCCTGCCTGCAGGGTGATATTCTCGAACTTGTACTCTACGAACTGGTTGTTCTGTGGTGCAGGCTTGTTGGTGGAGATGCCCACCTTGCCGTTGATGTCCTTTGTGGACGAGATAACCATGTATGCGGTTTTCTCGTTAGAACCGTTTGTGTTGGTGCAAAGGTGGATGTTGTGCAAGGAAACCTCGGTGACAGCATCGCCTTCATCATTCACTTCGGGAACGGTGAAGCCAATCCATGTGATGTTGGCCTTGTCGTTTGCGCCGGTGCCAACTGTCCACGATGTGTTGGCTTCCTGCGCCCTGGTCGCTACCACGCCGCAAAGCATGGCAACGAGGAGGAGATAAAACTTCTTCATTCTGGTTGTTTGTTTAGGATTATTAATTATTGTGTTGTTATCGCATTAACAGGGGACAAAGTTATAAATAATAAGGAAAGGCGCAAAGGAAAGCGTGCATATTATGGCAAAAACAAGGGGACGGGCAAGGCGTGTTATATATATTTAACCTCGTGCGCATTGCACTTTAAGCATTTATTCGTAATTTTGTAGTGAAAACACCGTTAGAGAACGGAAAACGATGACGATGACGATGACTATCCACCCCCTCCGCTTTAATGAACGGAAAGGTGAATGCGGCGAGTAAGCGAAATTTGCGAGTAAGCGAGTACTGAGTTAAGCCTGCTTAAACTGTGTTGAGCGGAAGCAAATTCGACAAAGTCAAAAGCAGAAGCATGGTAGGGACGCTGCGTGCA
>JAEIGA010019709.1_pt1 | contig 10279 bp, 8 predicted proteins | sample 9270691 | NCBI WGS metagenome assembly JAEIGA01 (sample SAMN17057246, study PRJNA624740) | gut metagenome | biome: biome; isolation source: fecal sample | host: Bos grunniens | place: China: Xizang | collected 2019
AAACCAAGCATCTGTCGTAATTGTATCGTAATCAGTTAAAAGAAGTGTAATTTCATCAGACTGTGTGTATCCAAGCTTACATCCCTGAATGTTTTCGCACAAATATTTCATAGTAGAATTCATTGTATTGTGTAAAATCTCATCATAAGGTCTCTTAAAACCTTTAGTAAAAGTATGAAACGCTTTACCATCCAGACGAATAATCACAGGGACACGTCTGGTAAGATAAGTTTTACTTCTATTCTCATAGAATTCTTTCATTCGATCACCGAGAGAATCATTCTTATTCATCTTCCTGCTCCTTTCTCATAAGGTCTATATGAGTAAGTACTTCTAAAATAGCTGAATCATAGCCAGCATTATCGCCATTAATCTCAATAAAATTAATATTATGTTTATTATATAATTCTTTTATTGCAATACTGAGCTGATCACTCTCTTCAGCAGTCTGATTTCTTCCTTTAGGATTATAAGGTTTAACTCTGTTAATAAAGAAGTTAATATTATCATAAGTATTAAATACATTTAATACTACCTCAGTGAAATGATGATCGAGTGCTGGGTTATTATTATAAATAAGCCCAAGAGGAAGAGGACTATCTGTAACAATTACATCTACATCATCTCGACATCTATTTAGTCTATAAGACTGCTTTCCAAAAACATATTCCTGACAATTAAGTGCCGTCATATTATGTTCCCAGGTCTTGTCTTTTGCAAATTCTGTTACAAGTTCAGCATTAATTCCAAGTTTTTTAAGTTCTGCAAAAATAGTAGCAGCACCCGTACTCTTACCGGCACCTGGTGCTCCTGTTAAATTAACTACAATAGGTTTCTTCATTTTTTTAGCTCTCCAAAAAACATAAATAATAGATTTTCTTATATATCATACAATAAAAAAGAAGAAAGTTACCTAATTTTAGATAACTTTCTTCAAAAAAAATAAGAGCCTGTTCGCAGCAAGCTCTTATTATATGTTACTTATCCCACAAAAGCGGAAAGGAGGGCACCAAATTATGTATAAAATATATGTATAATATATTATACAATAAATTTTTAAAATTTTAATTTATATTTTTAAAAATTTTGGTGGAGGATATGGGATTCGAACCCATGACCCATAGCTTGCAAAGCTATTGCTCGTCCCAGCTGAGCTAATCCCCCATATCTTAGCCTCAAGTTCATGAAGCTTAAAGCTAAAACACATTTGCAAATCTTCGTGCTTGTTAACAGCACTTAGTGCCCGCGACAGGATTCGAACCTGCTCAACACCATAACGGACATATAAATGATTGACTCGGCCGGTTAGTAAACTATTCACCGCAAGTTTTTAGCATTCACTCTTTTCGCCTCGAGTACCTAACTCTTAAACGCCAATCATTGTGGAGCTGATACCCAGATTTGAACTGGGGACCTCGTCATTACCAATGACGTGCACTGCCAACTGTGCTATATCAGCGTCTACAGTTTTCTTTCAATATTTCTATCTATCGTAGAATTGGATAACTGTCAACCGTCTTTGCGCTTCCCTACTTGTACAACTCCCTACGCCGAACTGTACCTCTCATCGGAACTATATTATCTTAAAATAATACAATGTCCTGGTATACCAAGATGTGCTTATTACTACCTATATATCCACAAACTTGGGAGAACTCGTGTAGTAAGTTACTTTATGGAGCTAGAGGTCAGATTCGAACTGACGAGGTCATAGACTCCCGCTTACAAGGCGGGTGCAATCAACCACTATGCGACTCCAGCAAATGATTCGTTTCGAGTTTTAAATGGGTCAAAACGCTTCGTAGATAGATCTACCATACCTCTAAGCTCCCATATGTTTTCTAAACGTTTTTGTTGTCAACTTGACTCGGTCGTATGAAAACACTTAACATTGGACCGATGGCGACTCCGAAGGGACTCGAACCCTCGACCTCCTGCGTGACAGGCAGGCGCTCTACTCTTCTGAGCTACGAAGCCGTGGTAGCATGGCTGAGTTTTTATAAGGTTACCTCAAGCGTTGCTAACTGTTCATCCTTAAACGTCTCATTCCTCAACCAAAGTTCTCACTCTTGGAATGTTGATACTGCTAAGTATCTTCTGTTATAACCTGCTTATCATAGCCTTGGATTGCATAGATAAGAAGCATTAATTTATAACAAAGAAGTTTAGTGGTAAATACTGGACTCGAACCAGTGCCTGACAATCTGGCACGTCGCTATGCGTGCAACCCTGTCTTATGCTACCTTACACCAAATTACCATAGTATGAATATTTTAGGACTTTTACCTAAACAGCCAATGGAGTGCTTAATTTACACTAATACTGCCACTGGAATGCTAGCATTACATCAAATACTCATAAAAGATTTTTATTTAACGATAGATCTTTTAACCATCGCTAATTTATTTTCATCGAATAAATTAGTAAAAACTCCTGGGTGCAGGAGTCGGATTCGAACCGACGACTTTCTGGTTATGAGCCAGAATTGCTGACCTCTGCATCATCCTGCAATAAGGCATCGTAGCGGAAGAAATATTGACGATGCGATTTGCTCACTAATCCGCTAGTTAAAATAGATAACCAACAAACTAAATATGTGCTTGCTCAAAGAATTGAGTTACAACACTTAATAGATCTACTAAAGCACTTTAATATTTAGCTGTTGATTTTTCTAATAAGGCTGTTTATCTCATTCCATTTACCACAGCTTCTGTAATCCTTAGGATAGTTCCCGAGCTCACGGAACAACTATAGGCTTCGTGGCACCTTATAAATAAATTTGAGGAGTTTTATAACCACACCACAGCGGAATCGAACCACACATTCGCCGGACTTGAACCGACTTTACTCCTCGGGACAACCATTGCCCTCATTTCGGTGGACCAGGGTCTTTCGACCAGCCCAAACACCTCAGACAACCCGCTAACTGAGGAGTATCTATGACTTAAAAGATACATAGCCAATGACTGCATAGTTCTTCCAGTATCATAAACCATTTAAAGTATAGTCATTAGTTCAAGCGGATTTTTATTCATCGGAATCAACCCCTTATTATCCGACATTGTGTAGCCCTGTAATTGATGGTGATTATAAATCACAAACATCTATACATACTCTTCTACACTTACCAATTATATGGGACTTTACACCCACTCACTTCTTAAAGTGACAAGCACATAGTTTATTAAAGGCGATACTATGAAACGCATGGCTCCTCGTGCTGGGCTCGAACCAGCGACATCATGATTAACATGGTGGTAACTAGAAGCTTCGAACTTCTCTTCGTATTCGGTTATTAACCTCACGGCCTTCCAACTGACTGAAGCTACCGTCATGCGCTCTACCAACTGAGCTAACGAGGAATATAATATTATATATCTTTTATACACACAATTTAATTTAGCGTATAAATTAAATTATTTTTTTTATTTTGGCAGGGGAGCAAGGATTTGAACCTCAACCAGCTGTTTTGGAGACAGATATGCTGCCAGTTACACCACTCCCCTATATTTGGTTTGGCAGAGGAGGTGGGATTTGAACCCACGCGCCGCTTGCACGACCTATCCGCTTTCAAGGCGGAACCCTTCAGCCTCTTGGGTACTCCTCTATAAATAATATAAGTTACTTTGTATTAACTTCTCTAATCTGTTTTAAAAACTCTCTACGAGAGGTTCTAGCAGAATTTTTATTTTTAGATTTATATGTATCGAGCTGGCTATCACAATTTGGACATATAAGTCTTAAATTAGATCTAGCTGAGTTTGACGCGTCACCATCTATATGATCCATAATAAAATTCAACGGTTTATCGTTCCAAATATTAGAAATACCACAAATAGCACAACAATTATTTTGCTGTCCTAATATATAATCTCTAAAAATACCACGAATAGTTGTATTCGCTGACATTCCAATGTCACCAGTTTCTAACCAATGCTGTATTTTTGCTTTTCTAGTAGCTTCTACATAATGATTCTGACAATAAGGAGAGTTATGATTTTTACGCAAAGACTTTCCACATACCAAACAAATATCAGTTAGTTCTAATTTACTCATAATCAACTATAAAATACATTATAAATTTAATATAGCAACTCTTGGAGCAACACACGGGATTCGAACCCGTACATTCAGCTTGGAAGGCTGACATGCTAGCCGTTGAACATCAGTGCTGCAAATAGTTGTAGTGGCTAACCCACAGCCACTACGTGCTTAATAGAACTTCATAAGTCTTAATTGGCTGATTACCTTATTACTGACCTATGGAACTGACTTGCCTATGATTGCCAATGGCTCGTGCCTCCACATAGGCTGGGTTTTTATGGTCGAGGCGACAGGAGTCGAACCTGTCTGATCTAGTTCCCAAAACTAGCGCGTGACCGCTACGCTACGCCTCGAAATGAAGTGACTAATTATTTTAAGTCGCTAGTCACCAACGACCGAAGTTAGTTAGGAGGAGTGTCCTCCAAGGTAGACTTACAAGATGCAATCATAAAACCAACTCCTATTTATTATTTGCCTCAAAGAGGCTATTATTTGGTGGGCAGAGTAGGACTTGAACCTACAGTGCTCTTACGAGCCACGGAGTTACAGTCCGCTGCGTTACCAATTCCGCTCATCTACCCATATAAAATGATTTACAGGACTGGTTCCTTATCCTATAAGCACTAGTAAATCAATAGCGACTGTTGGTATTTTTGGTAATTTTTGTGTCGTCTCAAAATTCGGTAACAACAATAAACAAACTAAAAAACGCAAGTTATTTTGTTGAAAAATTCTTGTTAAACAATCCACTTTCGTAGGAATACGTGGTAGCCTTGTACAGAGGGGCTCAACCTCTCGGTGGGTTATAACGGACTCGAACCGCTCTTTGTTCATATAACTTTCTGAGGAGACTCATCCACACTACACCGGTTCGTGCATGCCGTTTTTACTCTCATAGCTCATTATATTACTTATTCGCCCCGTGCGAATCAACCCATATGTAAAATTGGTTGTGAAGGTTGGACTTAAACCAACTTATAACTCATAAGCAACGGTCTTCTTTCGTTTACTTATTTCAGTGAGCAGTTTCTTATTCTACAGCTGATACCTTCGGACTTACTTACAACGTTGTCAGCGCCTTATGTTGCCGCCCGACTCGATGCTTCGTCTTCTTCACGATATGTATATATAATATCCTAAAACCCAAACTCGGATAAGTCACTCTTTGTTGGAGCTCAGAGGACTATGTTTTGGTCAAACGTCTCCAACTCTGCTTGACCCTGCCACTTACATGACATCGTTAGTGCTTTTGAAGCAACTCAACAGGTTTTGGTGTGCCTGGAGAGATTCGAACTCTCGACCACATGATTAATGGTGCCGACTACCAGTATCGAACTGGTGCCTCTGGACCAAATAGACCAGCATCTAGGTACTGCCTTTATACGAAGCCGACAAGTCATGTGCTCTACCAACTGAGCTACAGGCACATATAAACCTAAATTAATAGGTTTTTAATTGTATGTATGATATGAGCTTTTTGTTCTTCTGAATACTTTTTAAATTCAGACCACCTAATACGATAAATGGTCCAACCTAAACTATTTAAATACTCAGTACGTTTTTTATCAGATTCTATTATTCTAGAATCTAAATAATGCTGCTCTCCATCTATTTCAATATCAAGCTTTTTATCAACATCGCAAAAATCAAGCTCATAAGTATTAATACGATAATGATATGTTAAATTTAAACCTTCAGAAGCAAATAGTTCTTTAAAATATTTTTCAGGATAACTTTCAGCAGAAGAATGATTTCTTAAATAAGGTACCATATCAGGATTCTCAAGCAAAAAAGCTTTTACACCTGCCCCAATTTTAAGTTTTTCCTCTTCTGTATGTGAACGTCCTGTCCAAGAACCTTCATGAGTTTCATAGTATTTTTTAAGAGATTCTGCTTGTTTATAAATACTACTAGTATTTTCTTTTGTCAGACCTTTATTCCAAGGTACAGGATTTTCTTTATTATATTTTATAAAAGAACTTTCCTGTCTATTTGGATTCATCTTACACATACGCTCATGATTACATAAGCTATTACGATTTTTACACGCTTTAGCACAAAACTGACAAACTAACCCATCGTGATCTAAAGCATAAATCACTTTTTTATGTCTAATTTTATCACTTTTATCTTTACAGCTTTCCTCGTGTCTGTTAATATTTGATTTAGAAATTTCTTTACCACAATATTGACAAATAGCTTTTGTTCTTTGCATAAATTAATTATCCTTTGTAAATATTTCTAATTAATTTAGCATATATTTTAAGTCAAATGCTCTACCGTTTAACTATTATTATGTATTAGATTTAATTGTAGGTGTATTTTCAGTATCACACTGAGGGCATGTTACGTTTCCATTCTCCTCAACATCAGTCGAATCAAAAACAAATTCACAGCCACAGTCAGTGCAAATAATTGTATTATACTTACCATTTTTAATAATACGTTTAGCCATAATAAACACCTCAAATTAATAATAGTCATATGTAAGCCCGAATTGTCTTTTAAGTGAGCTTCGGGCAGGCTCACTCCAACTAGCCTGTTGGACTATCCTCGCTTTTGAAGTTGGTTGATGAAATCATAAGCATCACACTCCAGGTGGGAAGATTTTGTGCTTTCGCACAATTTGGTGCGGGTGAGAGGATTCGAACCTCCACGCCATTAAGACAATAGATCCTAAATCTATCGCGGCTGCCATTACGCCACACCCGCATATTGTTGAAGTGAGTTAGAGTCGAACTAACCTCAGTGCCTACACTTTTTGTCAGCCTTATGAGTCCCTTTTCACTTCATTTTAAGCAGTTGTTATTAACTGCTCCTTAATAATATACAATAAATAATTTAAAATTTTAATATAAATTAAAATTATTTTTTAATTTTTGGTGGGCCACTTAGGACTCGAACCTAAGACCGTCCGGTTTGGTGCGAAGAGTAAGACTTGAACTTACAAATTCTATAGCTAGACTATAGTGGGTATACCAATTCCCCTACCTTCACATGAGCCGGATGCTCTAACCAACTGAGCTAGTGGCCCATTAAAGTATTCTTTTAAGTAGTTAAAATTCTTAGCTTGATACTCTTTCTTAAATATGTTTTACTATTTTTAATAATTTGTTAAACATATCTTTTAGTTCTCAGTTTGTAAAATATTCTAAAGCTTTAGTAGCATTAGTTTGTCTTACAGAATAAGAACCTGTCCCACATCTCTCATAATATTTTGCAAAATATAATGCTGCTTCTTTTTCATCTTGCATATTATAGAAGGAACTGCCTTTCGGAATCACTTCAAACAATTCAACGGATAAGAATCTAAGCTGACTCTCAAGCGTTGTGCCAAAATCATTTAGAAGTCGTTGTTTTCTTGCTCCAGCCCACTGGCAAATACCATAGTAACCATTGCTTTCTGTCTGCGAATATCTTGATATATCAAGAGTATGTCCGCCAACTTCAGCCATAATATTACCCATAATACCTGCACACACATGGTCATTTAAACCTAAACTTTTAAGGTATAACCAAACCTGTGTAGCCTGAGCATAAGTATCATCAACACTAGAAGTTCTTGGAGCTTTCATTTGAGCAAGCTCTTTTTCAAGAGCCTCAATTTCAGCTTCTAAAGCACTCTTCTCAGTTTCTAGCTGTTGAATTTTAGCATCGCCATCAGAAATCAGCTGATCTTGCTCAGAAATAAGCTGCTCTTTCTCTAAGATAATATTATCTTTTTCTGAAATAATAGCATCTTTTTCTGCAAGACTTGAATCTTTTTCAGAAATAAGCTGTTCCTGTTCTGATACTTGATTTTTTAATTCTTCGTTTTGTTTAATTACAGACTCAAGTTCTGCTTGTTTTATTGAACCCGATTTTTTTTCTTCTTGATATGAAGAGCTGTAACTAGTTATTAATGTACTCTGTACAATTAATACAATTACAAGTGCAATACTTATTACACGTGTTATAAGATTACTGTAGTTTTTCAGATACTTCAGCATCTTAAAAATAATATTCATTATTTACTCCCTTCGATACATAAGATACATTAAAAATTTTTAGTATCTTACGTCGCAGCAGAGCATCAAGAAGTTATTTAAGAATTTCACTACTTAAGAATAACTAAAAACTTATAAGTATAGTATATCCTGCAGAATACACTTATCTTTTTTACGAATATAAGTTAAATCCGATCAGGCTTTTTACTTCGCAGTATCACTTCTGCTCTCGTTCGGTACGAGATTTAGGAAAACCTTGATATTTAATCCTTATACTTAACCAGTCTTACTTTTAAGATTTTGTGACTAACACTGTACGCCTCGATTACGTTAGGCTTCTATCCATTTGTGTGATGTTCAGGAAGGATGTCCTTATGGCGGAGAGAGAGGGATTCGAACCCTCGCACCAGATAATTCCGGCCTAACTCCTTAGCAGGGAGTCCTCTTATAACCTCTTGAGTACCTCTCCGTATTTGGCTGAGGTGGCAGGGGTCGAACCTACAAAACGAGAGTCAAAGTCTCGGGTGTTACCATTACACTACACCTCAATATAAATAATATTTTAATAAGTACTTCCCACTAGTCGGGTCTTCGGTGTTTATCTAGTGTTTCTGAAGGCGCGACCTTCGTCCCCGTCTACTTTTCTAATAACTTGTTCTCGCAAGTGTACTTATAGTTATTAAGTTTATACTTTCATTTAAACTTTGCCCGCGGCCTATACCATATGAATAAACTAATCGTATAAACTAGGTTACCAACCTAAGGATAGGCATTTTATTTCTGCAGAACCTTATCCTCTAATTACAACTGCTGTGGTGACAAGTAGGTTTGCCAACCGCACATCCGCCGATTTGATACACAAACTTTATACCTACTTATCCCAGGTGCAAGCATACAAACGAGGATGCTGTATAAAGCTCTTCTGATAGTGGCTTATTTTGCTAACATTTCTATCTGTGGTAGCGCGTACGGGATTCGAACCCGTGTTACCTGCGTGAAAGGCGGGTGTCTTAACCACTTGACCAACGCGCCATATAAAGAATAATTACTCATTATTTTAGATCTAGCCAAGAAGGACTAGATCTATCATATAGAGTATTAAAATCTTTCCCATATTTATTAATAACATAATCTAAATATGGTTGCATTTTATCTTTATCTAAAACAATTAGAGTTTTATTTTTTGGAAAATCTCTACATTTATTAAATACTTTATCATCAAAATAACTTTTTATTTCATAATAAACATTATCAACAATAAAATCTGGGTAATATGTATGAATTTTTCCATTATATTCATAAGGAAATCTTTCAGTGTTTCTGACAAACTCAATATTATGATCTAAGTTATAAATCACAAAAGCAAGTTCCCAAGAACTATCACAATGATAACCTTCATAAGTTCCAAACTTATACTTACAAAATACTCTATTATCAAAACAAATCTCACCGTCAGCTATTCTAGCTCTTAGAGTATCATGACACTTTTGATAACGTACTATTTTATCTGTACTAGTCTCTTCTAATACATATTTAGATAATGAATCAAAATTCTTACGATCTGGATTTTCTTTACACCGTAATTCATGTTGTGCTAAACTATTTTTATTTTTACATAGTTTACCACAATATTCACAATTCAAACCATCATGAGTTACATGACGTTTATTATCAGATTTACCACAGCTACATTCATGTCGTTTAATATTTGCGACATCAAATAATTTTCCACAAACTTTACATTCAATTTTTTTATGTTCTGTATAAAGTTTTATTTGCTGTCTATTGGGATTATCTAAACAATGATATTTTTCGTGTTGAGTGTGTGAAGATTTAGACTTAAAAGATCTATTACAAAATTTACAGTAAAAACTCATATTAAATATATACACCTAAATTAAATAGATTTGGTAGGGCGAACGGGATTCGAACCCGTACTTGATGGATTTTAAGTCCATTGCCTCGGCCAGTTGGGCTACCGCCCCGTATCTTACCTATTTAATTTAGCGTATATTTATTTACCAAATGGTGAAATTGGCATACCAAATTTACCACAGCGGCGTGGTTGAGGCCAAGCTAAAATTCATTTAAAAGATGAGTGCTTTTCAGCAGAAATAAGCATTGGCTCGTTTGTATTATATTATACAATATGTATTTTTAAATTTTATCAAGTTAACAAAAAATATTTTTTTAATTTTTTATGTTAAACTTTCAATTTGTATAATAACATTTTATTATACAATATTAAA